>ERZ1740059.860-NODE-860-length-15501-cov-8.644827_pt1 | contig 15501 bp, 16 predicted proteins | sample MGYA00581744_ERZ1740059 | MGnify/ENA primary metagenome ERZ1740059 (study PRJEB43018, sample SAMN04849738) | marine metagenome | isolation source: floating plastic debris | place: Pacific Ocean | collected 2008-08-28 | study: EMG produced TPA metagenomics assembly... | reverse complement strand
GCTGCGACAAAATCCTAAAAGGAAAGGTTACATCATAGCTTGCACCAATATTGGGCACAGGACTGAAATCCGCTAAAAATCATCATCATCATCATCTGCTGGAAGGATTTCCTGCTGCACCAGTGTCTGCCAAAGCTCCAAAATTTCGGGTTCAGCATCAAACTTGATCAACTCCGCCGCCACCAGCTCAGGTGACGCTTTCAACGCAGGAAACGCCAACAACAACATAGCAATATCTCGCCAGTCAGTACCCGCCTTAGGCTTACCCTGTCGGCGTCGATACGCAATCACCTTTTGCGCCAACAATGCCGTGGGCGCAATCACCAACACATCCTCAATCCGCTCAGCCAGGGGCAATACATCAACGGACCTAATATCGACTAAGTGACGGTTTCCCCCTTTTTGCAATTGATAAATCCGAAAACCCACCCCAGCCTTCACTTCTCGAACCCGGACAGCAATACTAAATTGCTTGGACAGTAATGTACAAATTTCCGTCGCCAACTCAGATGCACGGAATGACATCAAATCAATATCCTGGGTCATCCGAGGCTCATTCACCCAGGCATTCACCGCCTGTGCCCCAAAAACCACCACATCCTCACGATGACGCAAAAAACCAAGCACCGCCGCCTGAATCGTTGCTAGCGGCAACGGTTCTTGCATAGCAAACTCCTGAAAAGACAAGACACCTGCATTAAGCATCAAATGGTCAAGTAATCACTAAAGCGATTGTAGCCCACCCCATCAAGCATAAGCTGACTTCGGATCTGCCAACATCGCAAATCCTCTCCCAGGAGGAGATGAGGTATCGGACACTTGCATACGCTCAGAGAATATGAATGACTAGTTGCGTGTATGGCAGCTAGTCAAATGCGTAAATCCCTCTAATATCAATAAATTCAGGAAGGCATTAGATATATCTGGCCTAGAAATGGACTAATTTTTGAGTGGTTCTTAGACCAAAAATAGTCCTTAAAGGCGCGATTTTACCCCAGGATACACCCGCCTGCCCCATCAGCCACAGACGGAACTGACGCTTGTTAGCAGCTATGGAACGTGTTGTAGTTGCGATCGCAACCAACCCCGGCAATCCATACCAATGCATTCCCAAAAGTAATTCCAGCTTCCCGCATTCCTGCCATCTTCAAGAAACGAGAGATCGGCTACCGAGAAAATTAGACACTCTCATTTAAAACAACATCTAAACTCGACCATAACAATAGTGACTAAGGGAGGGTGCGATCGCAAACAAAAGGAGCCAAGAAAAGATTCAATCATTGCACCCTCACCCCAAAGCCAAAACAAAAAACTTACACCGCATCCTGAAAACAAAACTCAAATAGATCAAGATGAGATTTAATTGTCTTGCTTTAAGACCTAATACAAGACGACTATGTCTCAAAAAAAGACTGTCTTCATGTTCAAAATTTTATTTGAACGACGGCATTAGATATATAGACATATCGCCAGACTTTCTAAATACCCTCTATGACCTATCGTCTTAGCAATAGACACTCAGTATTGACATGAGGCTCAATATAAGTAAAGTGTGTCTAGCCATAAAACAGGGAAAGTCACACAATGTCTGATTTAGCCAACGCATTGGAAAGTGTCACTAACGTTATCGAGGCTGCTGAGCCCGACATTGCCGCAGCGGATCCACAGAATTTAATGACCGTTGAAGCTGTCCAGAAAGTACTCAACCGTTCCCGCGCATCGGTCTATCGCTATGCCAATACCGATACCCTGATCCTCAATCCCCCCTTTGACCACACCCGGCTTAATCCAGAATCAAGGCAACACAAAGAAGATCCACTCATGTTCCATCCCAATGAAGTGGCTCGCTTTGCCCAAGACGTCCTCGGCATCAAGCAAGTCACTATCGAAATCAGTCAATCTCCAGAAACCCTGACCCATCAGTTGCTACGCCAGGTCCTAGATGAGCTCAAAATTATCCGAGAACTAATCGAAAAATCCCAGTAGGCAAGGTCATCAATCCGCAGCTTTCGCCCTAACCAGCCCAATAGTTTGTCTATAAAACCATCAATCGCCGCATAGTTGTACGGTCCGCCCAGTCCAGATTTACAAAGCAGTGTTAACCTTGAATCAAGCGAGCGTCGTCAGGCAAATGTCAGTTTTTGACATCTGCTAACAGGAATTTAGTGCAGATTAGTTGATGTTTACCCTAGTGGATGGTGTCATTCAGTAAGCGACAAAAGGTTACTTCTCCATGACTCGACCGCCATAGGGTTGCGTTTTTAAGATTCAGTTTTTCCTTCGGCACATACGCCTTAATTTGCGTAGGTGCCCAGCGTTTTCATTTAATTTTTTCTATAGTCTTCAGCATGGAATCTGCCAGTCAATTAGAGTCTAATTCTGAACCTCCTCACAGTCCGATCGCAGAGATATTGGGGACGTTTATCGCGTTGGCAACATTAACTCTACCTCTGTTCACGGTTGCTTATTTCTCTTCAACCACCCTAGACAACCTGAGCGGTTTGCCCTACTCGGCAATACAAACAAATGAATAAGATCTAGCCACGCCATAGGTGCTGACTCCCTTTTCTCCTAAAATGCTATCGGGATAGACCAATTTATTAAGGTTTGTCCTGGTTAGTTATCAGTAGTTGGAGAAATATCGTGGATTTATCTCGTATTCCTGCTCAACCCAAGCCAGGGTTGATCAATGTTTTGATCGAAATCTCAGGCGGCAGCAAGAATAAATATGAGTTTGATAAGGACCTCAATGCATTTGCCCTAGACCGTGTCCTTTTTTCATCGGTTCAGTACCCCTATGACTATGGCTTTGTGCCCAACACCCTAGCTGACGATGGCGACCCTCTTGATGGCATGGTGCTAATGGACGAGCCTACATTTCCTGGTTGCGTAATTGCAGCTAGACCTATCGGTATGCTGGAAATGATTGACGGTGGCGATCGCGATGAGAAAATCCTATGCGTTCCTGATAAAGATCCTCGCTACGTCGGTGTAAAAACCCTCGATGACGTTGCTCCCCATCGACTAGATGAAATTTCAGAATTCTTTAAAACCTATAAAAATCTAGAGAAAAAAGTGACTGAAATTTTAGGTTGGAAGGGTCTAGATGAAGTGCAGCCTCTCGTAGAGAAGTGTATCGCGGCCGCTAAGTAGTCCGGTCTTTGATCAAGACTCTTTGAATAGGTAACTAAGCATCATAGAGACACGTCAACGTATAAAATGTGTCTCTACGATGCTTGATGTTTATCTGGGGTTAGTCGTTTTGGGGACGACCAAACGTCTATGAGTATGCGTACAATTTTGGAAGAGATGCTGTGAGTGTATCTGCCTATCGATCAGGTAAAGAAGGCGCACCGCAGTATCAACCAGAGCTCTCAATAAAATTTTGGGGAGTGCGTGGTAGTGTGCCCACCCCCGGTGCCGATACAGCATTTTATGGCGGTAATACCTGCTGTATTGAAATTTTGGCTGATCAGCAGCGCTTTATATTTGACGGGGGTACCGGTCTCAGGGTTTTGGGCGAAGCCCTGGGTCAAACCCCTAAACCTGTAAAAGGACATTTGTTTTTTACCCATACTCAATGGGACCGAATTCAAGGGTTTCCATTCTTTTTACCCGCTTTTGAATCTGGCAACGAGTTTCATATTTACGGTGGCACGGCTGCTAATGGGGCCTCCATCAAACAGTGTTTAACGACCCAGATGCTCAAACCTGGGTTTTCTGTTCCGCTTCAGGCTATGCAGGCAGCCCTGAAATTTCATGACATTACCCCCGGCAGCACTATTCGCATCGGCAACATTACCATTGCCCCCATTGGTCTTTATGGGCACACCAATGCCCTTGGCTATAGACTTAGCTACCAAGGAAAATCAGTCGTCTATGCCACCGATACAGAGTATGCGCACATTGACGAAAACCTACTGTTTTTAGCCCATCAGGCCGATCTACTGATCTACGATGGCATGTACGTAGATATGTGCGATCAAATTCATCTGCAACCGTCACCTCAGCCATGGCAGGCTGCAATTCAACTAGCTCAAACGGCTCAGGTTAAGCAGCTTGCCATGGTTCACTATGGCCCTCGCCAAAACGATACCCTGTTAAATGACCTAGCCCATCAGCTTAAAGACATTGAACCCCAGGTATTGTTGGCCCACGAAGGAATGGTGATTCAGTGTTGAGTTTGGTGCGGCGCTAGAGCGTTTTTCGATATAAGTTTCTGCCACTACTATGTCGGCGGCTATCTTCGCTCTTTGGTTTGGCTTTGTTAACCCGTAGCTCACGCCCAAGCCATTCAGCCCCATCTAGCTCGGCAATTGCCAGATCTTCTTCTTCATCCTTCACCATATTGATAAAGGCAAAGCCACGACGCTTTCCCGTCTCGCGGTCAATGGGCAGAGTAATGCGAGACACTTCGCCATACTCAATAAATACATCTCTAATATCGTCTTCTGTGGCTTGGAATGACAGATTTCCAATGTAGATAGTCACGACTGCTCTCCGATGATGGGTCCAGCTGCGCCTAAACGTTTGGGTGCAGCCTATTCGGGTGATATCATACCGCACAGCTTTTGGCCTAGGGTGCTCAACCAACGTTTAATTCATCTCTACATTACGCGGTTGCTGATCTAGAAGATGAGCGGTGCTCCCGCCAGCAGATATGACCGTACTCATACATAGGGTGTTCCGCCGATGGCCATATCCCTTCACGTTTCTAAAAAAAGATGTTTCGAACCACCAAGATTCATCAATTGTTTTTGGCTAGCTCATCCAGGTGTCCAGATTTGCACAACATACTTGGATATTCGCCGACACTGCTATCCGGCGGATAAGGAGAACCTATCATGCACACATTTGAAGTGTTCGTCGATATTAAAGAATGCGCTGGCAAAAATAATGCCACCAATCGCATTATGGCCACCCGTTACGAAATAAATGCGCACGGTCGCACGGATGCCCATGACAGCGCCTTATTTAAAGCAGAGAAGGACTATCCTAAAGCCACTGAATATGACATTCGGATCACCCGTCTTCTCAGGTAAGGGGGTTGTACTAAAATAAAGGCCCAGTTAAAGACAGCCGGTAGGGGCATTGCATGCAATGCCCCTACCGGCTGTCACGGTGTGTTAGTTGGATACAAACGCCTAAGTTAATCGTTCACGAATTTTTTCAATACATTTTCCAACCATAGTCTGCTAATGCGAGGTCTAGCTCTGTCTTTTAGCTAGACCTTTTTGTCGCGGTTGATTTAGCGCATGGGCCGATCGGCTAGGTATGCCATAGGGCGGTATCGTTCAGATAAACTCACCTTGAGAATCGGCGTTGGGTCAACATCACCGGTCCCCCACTTCCCCGGACATAACGGCTGATGGCTAGAAGAAAGGGATATCTACCCCGGCAAATCGACCCAGCGGCATGCCAGAAAGCCTCGTTATTAATTTAGTTTCCGAATCCACCATTCCAGTCCAATACCTTGGGGGACGACATCTAAACAGGTTGTTTTTATCCCTGGTTAGTGCTGTTGATGCCGAGCTTGGTCAAGCCCTACAAACCCATAAGGGTCAATCGTTTACCCTGAGCCCGCTACAGATAGTATCTCAACCGCAACCTAAATCCGCCCGCAATCTCAAATTTTTGCTACCGCGTCAGCATTTGGAAAATACACCCTTTCAGTATTTTCATGATTCGGTGCCAGGGGGGTCCCACTGCTGGTGGCGCATTGCCTTATTAGATGACGCTCTGTTTGAGCACATTAGCCCTCGGTTAAAGCAAGCGGCTGCGCGTAAGCCCTGGTACTTGGGACCAGCACGGTTGCATGTGACTAATTTTCTGCCTGCCAATATTCCTGAATGGACCAGCCACAGCAGCTATCAACAACTTTATGAACAGGCTTCTGATACTAACCGTCAGATTTCATTTCAGCTGATTACCCCTGCGGTTTTTCGCCAGGATGGCCAAGAGTCTCCACTCCCTACCCGCGATGCCGTATTTCAAAGTTTGCGAAAATGCTGGAATCGTTACAGCGGCTTGGTGTTTGCCCCTGACACCATTACCCCGATGGTGGCAACAACGTTTGATTTGCATACAGTTGCCCATAGCAAAACGAACGTTGGCTGCCTGGGTAAGCTTACCTTTCAAATTTCGGATACGGCAGATCCATTGATCGTGAAACGGATTAATGCATTGACTAACTTTAGTCGCTACTGCGGCATTGGCTATAGGACAAATTTGGGCATGGGTATGGTGCGTGCTAAATCATATGCAAGTTAAACCTTTGGGACGTTGCACTGGCCCAAGATGGGACATGGGTGTTGGGAATTATGGCGACCAAATAAACTGCTCGATCAGATGGGCCATACGACGCAGATCAAATTTGTCTAATCGTTCCATCGAGTTACGGGCAACGATGCGACGACCGAGGTCGGCGGTGTTTATCCCCTGGGGTACATCCACAAAAGACCAATCTACAATGGTCCGTCGACCCAGGTGGTAACGCACTGCCTTAGACAACAGTTTTATCGGAGCCACACCCGTTTGGATGAGCACCTGATCTGAGAGACCATTGACATGGATGATCGTATTGGCGGGGGACGATAGTCGAATGATCATGACATATCCCCAGCGCCACAGCCCGATGCGCTGACGATATACCTGGACCTGTTCAATATGGCTCAGATGGTAGTGATTGACGTTGCGCTGCCGTTGTCGACCACGGGGAATTTCATGGATAACGCTCAGGCGATTAAACCCCTTATTGAAAACGCAGGTGGCCACCTCGGGGTAGAGGGCTGGTAAAAATGGCTCCGTCAAGATCAGCAAAATGCCTGCGGCCATCAGCACTACCCACAGCAATGGAGCCTGTCGATAGCCTAACCACATCACCACTACCAAACTCAGTGCGCCGAGGCGAGCCAGATTTGTAACGCCTCCGGCAATATGATAGCGACCTGAATTTGAGAAACGTAGCACTAGCTCACGTTTGTTATGTCGAAACTGTCTCACCTGGGTTGACTTGACATTGTCAATACTGTCAAATGCTGCGGGTAACTATCAGCCGTTGCTGCTTTAGACGAGGAACCGAGCGGTTAGATAGGTCATAGGCCAGTCAAATAGCCATGGCCCTAGACCGATTCATTCCCTAAATCACTAATTCTTGATCAACGCTAGGCATTTAGGCTTGTAAAGCAATGGGTTATCCCTGCTAATAATTCATTTGTACTGAAAGACGACGTCGGCTATACTGCCTCTGTCTCACCCTTTGACTAAGGTATCAAACTCTTTGTCCCTCCTTTGACTTCATTCCGATCGAATTTTAAGTTTTTCCGATTTTCCCAGGATCAAGCCGTGTTTGCCGATGGCGTCTCCCAACTTGTCTGATTCAGATTTTCTCGGCCTTGAGCTTGGTCATAAAGCCCGCAATCAGCTGAGCCATAAGGATCGGGCTATTCATGGCTGGTATCGTTTTGTTTTGTCTTTCCCCCCCCATTTGGTCAGACACTATCTCCGGCAGTTTCAAGCCACCGAAGAGACCGTTGTTTTAGATCCGTTTGCGGGTACTGGCACCACCCTGGTTGAGGTTAAAAAACTGGGCTTATCTGCCCTGGGGATTGAGGCCAATCCGATGGCTCACTTTGCTTGTTCTGTAAAGTTAGACTGGTCGCCCGATGTCGAGGCCCTCTGTCAGGTGGCTGAGACTATTGCGGCCACGGTTCGCCATGAGCTTGGCTTAATGCCAAATCTAGCTCCCACCCTTGCACCTGATGCGACTGCGTTGCTGTTTAAAGATGCCATCAGCCCACGTCCCTTGCAGAAAGTGTTGATGTTATTGGGGCACATTGATCGGGTTTGTCAGAACTCTCAGGGGGCTTGGCATCACTATCGCCTAGCTCTGGCTAATTCGGCGGTGGTGGCTAGCAATCTGCGGTTTGCACCGGAGGTTAGCGTTGCGCGTAAACATAAGTCGGATGCTCAGGTGATTGACCATTGGCTAGGGCAGATCCAGACGATGGCTGGCGATTTGAATGGGCTTAACGCGCATGCGCCAGGGGCAAAACCTGCGATTGTTCAGTTGGGGGATGCTCGCCAACCCCATTGTCATATTGCGCCTGGTTCAGTGGATGTGGTGATCACATCCCCTCCCTATCCCAATGAAAAAGACTATACCCGCACCACCCGCTTGGAGTCGGTGTTACTGGGATTTTTGGAGAATAAGGCTGGTCTACAGGCGGTGAAACATACGTTTGTGCGCTCGAATAGTCGCAGTGTCTATCGGGATGATGATGATGATCGGTGGATTCAAAACTATCCTCAGATTTTAGACATTGCCCGTACTATTGAACAAAGACGAGCGGACTTGGGTAAAACCAGCGGTTTCTCTCGGTTATATTCTCGGGCCACTAAACTTTATTTTGGTGGAATGGCTCGGCATTTGGCTAATTTGCGATCGCGACTCCGCCCCGGTGCCCAATTAGCCTACGTGGTGGGGGAACAAGCCTCGTATTTGCAGGTTCATATTCCCACGGGCTCCCTGCTGGCACTGATTGCTCAAGATCTGGGCTATGAGCTGATGGGCATCGATCTCTTTCGGACGCGACGAGCGTCTAAAACTGAGGTAGATCTGAGGGAAGAGGTTGTTTTACTGCGTTGGCCAGGTGCTGGGTGAGCAGTGTTTGAGTATTTTGAATATCTGTCTTTGGGGTGAAGAAGATTGTTGCGCCTTTGCCTTATAGTCAGCATTGGCAGGGCAGATGGCTGCTCAGGTCAGAATATAATAACAGTGTGATAGTAAATCCATTTTCATACCCCCTTTAAAAAACCGTTTTACAATTTTGCACTTAATGTCCATTTTTCAGCTCAAACAGAGCTTGGCTGATCCTGTCGATCTCCACGGAGTCATAAAAATCCAGCTTGGCCAACCCAAGCATGTTCTGATTTCCACCTATCTCACACGTTTAGACCAGGCCCTGATCGCATGGGGCATGGTAACGGCCATTATTTTTCTGATTGCCCAATCCTACCTGCTCGATTGGCCCACCCAGGCCGTTGTCTGGTCGGCCCTTTCCTGTGTTGCGATCGCAGTATCTGGCAAACTCACCTGGTTTTGGGTAACCACCCGCAATCAACGCTGGATTTTTTACGGATGGTCAATGTTAGTCATCGTCGGTCTTGGCTTGACCAACGGCGGCATTTTTGGCGGGTGGGGGGTTATATTGCGCCACCTGTGTGCCCTATGGCTCGGCATTAGTGCCCTCGGCTACCTGATGACGGGCATCGGTATCAAAGCGCCAGCCCTCATCGCCATAGGCCTTGTCCATGCCTGCACCATTCCCAGCTTAACCCTGTTGCCCCAGCATCAATTTTTACTCACAGGCGCGGTTATGTCCGTGAGTCTTTGGCTGCTCGCAGCGTTTCATTGGGAGCATACGTGACGGGCCAACTTCTGGGCTAAAGACTAACCATAGACTCCGATTTACTTTCTTCTAATGCTTGCCAGGCAATATCGCATTCTTGCTGAATCTGAGCAGCCTCATCATCAATAATGCGCGCATGCTGTAGCGCCGTCTGCACCTTTTGCGATAGCTCATCGCGAGAGCCGGCCCCCGGATGACCCTTCATTAATAGATCGGTTAGGGACACAATGCCCACAAGCCGATCATCCTCGATTACCGGTGCCCGATGTACCCCCGTGGCAGAAAAAATCTGAGCAGCCTCTTGTAATGAGGCATTCATGGGCATGCGAATACAGGGACATCGCATGATACTGCCAACCCTAACAAAATGGGGAGAACGCCCCTTGGCAATTACCTTATAAACAATATCTCTCTCCGTCAGAATCCCATAGGGACCTTCCTCCTCAGCGGTTTCCACAATTAACGAGCGCACTCGTTTAGTGCGTATCAGCCAAATCGCATTTTCTACCGTGGCCGAACTGCGAATAACAATCACTGGTTTTGTCATAATGTCTTTGACAAATAGCATCGTCTTTCTCCCTGAGCCATGAATTCATGATCAGCAAGTGGCCCATACGCCAGTTCTAGGGCAAAACTTTGAGAAACTTGTGAGGATCCTGTAAGGGACTGCCTGGTTGTTGGCCAGTCATTTATTCAATGGAATAACTCAGCACCAACGGTTCCAGGTTAAGCACATCGGGGGTACAAAAGCCCACTTCTAAAAAGGCCAAAATGTCTTTTGACTGAGGGTTGCCCCGATTACGCCCGGTAACCCCTCCGGCAATCATGATGCCGCAATGGCCCTGGCTTTTGATTTGTTGTTTGTGCCATTTGTCTAAGGCCTTTCGATGCTGCTCATCATTGACGTCGTATTCATGAAACAGGTGCAGGTTGCGATCCCCAGTCTGCCAAATACCCAGTTGAAACGTCAGTTGGTTAAAGGGATCGTGCCCCGGGTTAAAGCACATGGCTTTAATGCCGCCAAAAGTCTGGATGCGCTGAATTAAAGCGGTGGCTTTGGGGCGTGATGTTTGAATAATGACCACCGGCCAGGCTGCTTTAGACTGGCTGCCTCGGTCTGTTTGCTGCCCCTGGGCCAGGGCTTGATAATAGGGGCTGGCTGTTTGTAGCTGGTTTAATCGCTCGCTAGATAGCTTGGTCAGCAGAATGAGGGATCCGTCGGGCACCAGGTCATCGTGGAGCATTGGTATCGAGATCGCTTCATCCAGGATCTCGTCGGTCTCGGCCATTAAGCTAGCTGAAACTTCAGGCAGCGATTTGATCTTGACCGCACACTGTTTGGGACTAGCCCCCGCTATCGGATTGGGTACCCGGAACGTCTTTTCCAGGGGTGCTAGCACATCCAACGTATCGGGAGTCTTTTGGAAAAAGCGCTGCAGTGCATCTAAAACAACAATTAGGGCAGATGCCTCAGCTTCATCTAGCTCATGGCGCATGCCTTCGAGGGGATGAATGCTACCAAATTCATAGTCATCGGGCTCCGCCTGTCGTGGCCGTTCCACCCCATAGTTTAGGAAAAAACAATCCTGGGTGAGAAATACTTGCTGCATTTCCTGGGGTGACATGCGATCGCAACTCAACACCCGCTCTCGAAATTGCAACAGCGAATCCAAACTGCGATAAAACAGCAGCCCATAGTCCACATCCGCCATTCCCAAAATAGAAATATACAGGGTCTCAACATCCCAGCGGTTTACCTCAACCGCCAGTAGTTCTTGCTCACTGAGACGGTACCAAGGAGCCTGATGCCACAGGGCCAAGGCCTTGTCGCAAAGAGTTTTACCATAGGCCTCAGGCAGGGCGGGTAACGATGTGCTGATGTGGGAGATCAAGTGATCAAAAATCTCATCTACCCAGGGCAGTTTTGCCCCATACACCACATCAATGTCTAAATCTTGAAGTACGCCACGCAAAAAGAACTGTAGCTCTCGATCATTAACCACAATGCGCTGAGGGCGGCCGGGCTCTGCCGGTCCTTGGGGGTGCTCAATTGCCTGGAGCAGGCTCCGCGCCACAGCGTCGTAACCGCTATCAGCCGCCACCATGTCAACGCTGCGGACATATCCCTGGTTGCCATCAATCCATAAAATACAGTCCCGCCCATCCTCCTCCGATTCAGGCATTGAGCAACGTCCGCCCTCCCAAACGCTGTTTGTCTGTGGCAGTTTTTGGATGCGACGGCGGGTAAACGGACTCAATGGGGGCATGGATAAAATAACCTATGAGTGACCAGGGTGATCATCGGCCGATCATCCCAGCCAGCCCATAGCTGGTGTTATGAACAGCCTCTATTGTGGAAAAGAATGAAACCATTGGCTACGACCCGATAGATTTGTTCAACTATTCGAGATTGGCAGCATCGGCCCTAAGGGCACCTCGGACATAATACTCGGATATATTAAATGACAATCATTAAAGCTAGAAACGCTCGCCACCAATGGCTGAGCTACACTAGACTAAAGCATTAATTTAAACGTCAATAACCTAAACAGACAACCATGACCCAAGCTACCAAACCGCAACAGGGAATCATGATGACTGAGGCGGCCCTCACCCATGTCCTCGCCCTCAAACAGAAGCAGGGAGATGATCTATGCCTGCGGGTGGGCGTCCGTCAGGGCGGCTGCTCCGGCATGTCCTACCTAATGGACTTTGAAACCATTGACAACATTGGCGAACACGATGAAGTGTTTGACTACGAAGGGTTTAAGGTAATTTGCGACAAAAAGAGCATGCTCTATCTCTATGGTCTCATGCTGGACTATAGCGATGCCCTCATTGGCGGTGGATTTCAGTTTACAAACCCCAATGCAGACCAAACCTGTGGCTGTGGAAAATCCTTTAGCGCCTAGTCCTGGTTACTAGGTTGCATCATCAGGTTAATTAGATTGATTGAGGTGAACGGCACAGCCGATACGGGTTTTTAGCAGCCGTTTCTTTGCAAACTTGGGACCTGATCGCAATGACTAGGTCCTAAGGGGGCTTAAAATAGGAAGGTTTTTTCACCACAACTTTCCATGAGCCAAACCATTGATGAACAGTTTGAAGCCGGTCTGAACCGCTACCAGGCGGGGGAAAGCATCGACACATTAATCCCCACCTTTAAGGACCTCAGTGCGCAGGCCCCCAAAAACAGCGCCATTTATACTTGCCTCGCCTGGCTCTATCTATTGGCAGATAAGCCCAAATCCGCCTATAAAGCAGCCCAGAAGGCCATCAAGATTACGCCTCAAGATCCCCAAGCCCACATCAATATGGCCATTGCCATCCTCGACAGCGGTCGTAAAGGTGTGCGTGAGCATGTGGAATTGGCCACCCAACTGGTGATGTCTGTGGAAGAAGTACAGCCAGATATTCGCCAAAACTTTAAAGAAGGATTAACCAGAAAGCCTGACTGGGACAGCCTGAAACGGGTTGAAAAATGGATTTTTGACAGCTGAAACCCTTACAAAACGGGATTTTTTTCTTAAAGATTCCTTGAAGATGCCAGCTTAACCTGTTTGCAAAACTTCATTGATTTATGTAAACAACCCTGGGTATGTAGAGAGTTCAATGGTCGATTTTAATCCCCTCGTAGAGAGCTTGCTTCAGCTTTTTGTAAGGGTTGCAGGGCAATGATCCCCGCCTTTTTTAGGCCGTTTTCTTTGATCAGATAACTTAATGCGCGAAGCAAAAAGGAACTGATAAGCTTAAAAAAAGGTTCCGATAAGGTTTTCTTTTTATTGGAGCCCACCCCCGTTGCAAGGAGCCTAAAAATGGATAAGCGTGCCGTGGAAGTAAAACCTGACACTAGAAACCATAAGGGATTCTTTGTTCAGGATGGACCCTATGAATTGATGGGTATCGAAAAGTCTGGCTGGGCTTTAATTTGTATCGATGATGCCGTTTGCCACTTTGTTGATCCTGATAATTTACAAGCATCTCAGGGTCTGGAGAGCGATGCCGTATAGGGGTTTCACCCCTCACCTCTGGCATTAACAATCGGTAAAACTCAATGTCTATAATGTGGCTAACCTGAATGGGTTAGCCACATTTTTTTAGGTCTTTTTAGGGCGAAATAAATTGCTAGCGGGTCGTCAAATGATGGCTAATTCAGATAGGAATAATCGATTTTTCTGTCTCTTATAGGGTTATTTAGCCCTCCTTAGTGACGATATGTTTCATTAAAAAATTTTACAAATGTATGTGATCTGGATCCCCAGGCTGGTGGTCTATCTTGTGAGCCTATCGTGGTCGTCTGCTGCTGCTGGCCCATTGATTACGGCACCCCAGGTCGAGATAATAGCCATGGTCCATTCCCCATACCTGACATGAAAGAACGCCTAATTGACTGGCTCAACACGGCATTAATGATTAATCTCTTTTTTGTGTTGGCTAGTTTTGTTTGGTTTGTTGCGGCGCTGGCCGGCCGGGCGACCCAGGTTAATTTGGGTTTTGACCTGTGGTACAGCCTATGGGATCCCCTGTTTATGCCCTCCATTGGCATTCTGATGGCAGGGGCCATTATCAGCGGCATCGTGAGCTGGGTGTCGCGTCGATTTTTTGCTGGATAGTCGCGTCGATTTTTGTAGTAGGGACGTTCCATGGAACGTCTCCACAGAGGTCCTTCAATAAACCCGTGAGTGCCAGCGCATCAGGACTTTAGCCAGCCGGGGTGAATCGTGGCGAATGGTACCTTTTTCGGTTTCATTCATCACATTGGCAATGACAATCCGTCGCCCCGAGGCAATCACCGCATCTCGATCAAAGACCACTCGTTCCGCCCCTTCTTTGCGATAACGGTCTAAGGCTGCCGCCGACGGTGAGCGCTTTTGCACGAGTACCGCATCAAATAGACGGCGACCGCAGGCGCGATCAATGGCATGAATGTGCTCAGATACGCTGTAATTGTCGGTCTCGCCGGGTTCGGTCATGATGTTGCAGATATAGATGCGGGGGACCTGGGTAGCGGCGATCGCATCGGCAATATCAGGCACCAATAAGTTCGGCACAATGCTGGTGTAAAGACTACCGGGGCCAATGATGATGTAGTCAGCCGCTTTGATGGCATCAACCGCTCTAGGTAAAGCCGGTGGCGCCGTGGGGGTGCAACCAATACTAATGATTCGACCACGGGCCTTAGTGATATTCGATTCGCCTTCAATCCGGCGACCATCGCTGAGTTCAGCCCATAGTTTGACATCACTCAGGGTGGAGGGTAAAACCTCACCCCGAATTGCCAGCACCTGGGAGCTGGCGGAAATGGCCTTTTCCCAATCGCCAGTGACTTCATTCATGGCGGCCAAAAACAAATTGCCAAAGCTGTGACCGCTAAGACCGCTGCCGCTGCTAAATCGATATTGAAACAGTTCGGTAACTAGCTTTTCCTGGTCTGCTAGGGCGGCCAGACAGTTGCGGATGTCCCCCGGCGGCAGTCCCCCCATTTCCCGGCGGAGCCGTCCGGACGAGCCGCCATCGTCTGCAACGGTGACAATGGCGGTGATGTTGGCACTGTAGCGTTTTAGCCCTCGCAGCATGGTCGATAGACCGGTACCCCCACCTACCACCACAATTCGGGGGCCGCGGTTAAGTTTGCGATGGGATGCGATCGCATCCCACAGGCTATTTTCCTGACTGCCCGGCAGCAGTACTTCAGTAATCGACCCCAGGGTGCGACTCTGCCCCCAAATAATCAAAGACAGACCAAACAAAACTGCCAGGGGACCGCTAATGTAGCGGGGAATAAACTGGGTAATGGCGCGTAGCACCGTAGACACCAGCTGCACCGTAAAAAATACGGGCGTCAACCGGAGCCAGATCATGGCCCCCAGGCCAACCATCAGCACACCCACCGTGCTCAAAAACAGCCAGCGTTTAACCAATAGACCTGGTAGAAGCCAACGCACCCAGCGGTTATGAACCGGGGTCAAATCCTTTGTTTCTTGCCAAACAAAGCGAATATTGCGCTTCAAAAACTTTCTTAGTGAACCGATCCATAAGAGCATAGGCTTATCTCTCACGCCCTTTTCATAACCATGGGTTATCTTGTCAT
>ERZ1740059.858-NODE-858-length-15525-cov-10.902586_pt1 | contig 15525 bp, 17 predicted proteins | sample MGYA00581744_ERZ1740059 | MGnify/ENA primary metagenome ERZ1740059 (study PRJEB43018, sample SAMN04849738) | marine metagenome | isolation source: floating plastic debris | place: Pacific Ocean | collected 2008-08-28 | study: EMG produced TPA metagenomics... | reverse complement strand
CCAATTTCATCCCACGATTAAAAACCGTGGGCTTTCATTGTCAGGAGTTCTGTAATTTAGGATTTTAGCTGCTTCGGTAGTGCCTATATACATGGCGAAAAAAACTGTTGCGATAGAATCTTGGTTTATTTTATTATCTATTTTCGTTGGCGAACGAAGAAAAATATTTTGTCTACGGGATTGACGATAGGGGAAGCCGACACCAAAGGCGATCGCACTAGAAAATCTTAGAAAATACTTAATTTTATTAGTAAGTATCCTTCATCAGGTTTGTCTCATAGGCACTACATTGATGCATACCCAGTATTCTGGTTTAGCGTTCATTCAGGTTACAAGATTTAATTTCAGGTAAACGCTGGTTCAGCATACTAGGTATTTCATAGGCAGTGGGCAGATTTGCTGTAGTGACTCACCCTTAAAAGAGTGAGATGATCCACACGCTTTGCGTGAATGAAAAATTGACGTTTTATACCTCGCGAGCCGGGCTGCCTCTGTATAATAATTTATTTCTACTGAGACTTAAGATAGGAACTGAAGTTTGAATTAATACTTATTACCCACTGCCGACTGCCGATTGCCTTTTTTTGTAATGGTTTGAAGCTTGGAGATAGTGCGTTTGAAATTTTTATCAATAAGTGACAAGCTAGCAATTTTCCTTAATCTTGCAATTGAACGAACCAACCGATACTAAAACCAATGCTGCTTCCACAGATAATCTTCCTACACGATCGCTTTCTAGCTCTGCAAATTGGAGAAGCGATCGCATAGGAAAAGCAAATGCTAAAACCCGAAAAGACGAGGAATCTTGCGAATACGGTTAATCGTATTTGCAGCTTCATCAACGTTATTCAACACATCATTAATGTTTTTAATGGTGTCTCTTTTATCGGGTTTTCCACTGGCTACATAGGGCGCACCTAATTCTCCCGCAGGTGAATTTTCGACCTTTAAGCCCAAGTAAATTCCGGATTTTGGTGCCAGAGTTAAAAAGGTATTGATAGGAATCGCATAGTTAAATCCAGGCTTAATCATTCTCGCAATACTGTTAGCAGATTCTGGGCTTAATCCTTCCCTTTGTAGGCGTTCGGGGTCTTCTGTATCTCCCATACCGTGAATACCAACCACTCTTCCCCCTGCATCTAATACCGGACCACCACTCATCCCCCCAAGGGTAGTATTGGTGTAAATCATTTGATAACCTTCTAATGGCTGAGATAAAAATCCTGATACCCGCCCATCCGTAAATTGACGTACAAGTTGTCCACCTTTCCCTACACTTGTTAAACGAGGCCATCCAGAGACAAAAACGGGTTTACCTTCTGTTACCGTTTGCGAGTTAGCAAGTTTGGCTGGTTTATATTTTTTCTTACTACTAAATTCGACAATTGCTAAATCAACTCCTGGTAAGGGCTTGACTTTGCTGTAGTCAAGTTTATGAGCTTGTTTATCATGGGTGATAATTTTGTAGTTATCTTTAATGTTAACTACGTGATCTGCTGTGAGAACATAGTAAGTCTGACTATCTCTAGCCACAATAACTCCAGAACCATGTGCACCACTATCACCTTTAATTAATACTGTCACTTCACGGGCAATATTATTAACTTCTTCTCCTGTTAAAGCTTGTGCTGCCAAGGGTTGGATAATCACCATAGCGCTAGTTATTGCAGTACCAGCAATTACAGCAGGTAAATTTTGCGATAGGTTCATAATTGAATCTCCAAATAATTTTATTTCAAAACTCGATTTTCCCGATCCCTACCACAACCAATTTTCATCAGTTGGGATTTGGGGAACTATTGGTGCAAAAAGGATGCGTTGAGGTCTAGTTTTACTTTGTCCGCAGCCTAAAAATAGCGAACTTTCTCTATCTAGAAAAGCTTGTACGGGTATGGCCCAACTCAGTTGGCTCATTTGCTGATATTGCTGTTGGGAAGTTACAGAACCATCTTGAAAAGTATAAGTATCTCCCCACAGTGGATATGCATGTTTACCATTAATTCCCACCAATTTACCTTGATTATTTAAGAGAGGTCCTCCACTCATACCCTTGCGGATATCATTGGTATATCCAATTTGATAACCACCTTCAAAGCTTTGGGGAAGTAATAGGGAAACTCGTCCAGTTGTGAACACAAATCCAGGAGAATTAAAAGGAAAACCCCCTGCAAAAGCTTTATTCCCTAAACACAAACTTTCGGAAGTTTCCCAAGAAGCGATCGCATAAACTTTCTGACTATTGAACTGCAATAATCCTAAATCATCGTCACCAAATTTACCTGTGTTTGACAAAGCCGCAGGGTAAATCAGTTTGTCAGGTGTTTGAATCCGATATTGCTTACCGTATCCAGGAGTAAGCACATGTTCGTTAGTCAGAACAGTGTAAACCTCTCCTTGTCTGTGTATGAGAATTCCCGAACCGGAAGTTTCTCCAGAAATGACTTTAACGGTAATGGATTTGGTTAATTGCTGTAGTTGTTCAACAGATAGTTCAGATGTCTGTGGATTTGCTTGTGCGGGAGAATTAATCAAGCCGGTGCTAATGCAAATAATTAAAACAAGCCAATCTAAAGGTATGAAGCGAAATACTCGCCTATTCACTGCCCTTAACCTCTACCAAGCCAAAACCCCATTTGATGGTGGGGTTGTTGGAGTTTTAACTGGAGTTCTAACTGGAGTTTTTGTATTGACAACGGGTGCTTCTCGCAGAAACTTGTTCATATCCACAACAGAAACAGATGAACTTTGGGAAACACGACGAGTGCTTTCATAAAGTGGACCGGCTGCACCTGTGCGAATATTAAACAGTTGTTGAATTGTATTAGCTGCGTTTTGTCCCGGTTTGAGGGTAAATAATAATTTTTCCGAGGTACAAGGAATACCACCATTCCCGGCACAAATTGCTGGTTGGTTATTTAAATATCCAGCAGTGATAAAATCTAGACTTCCTTGATTGTAATGTCTTTGAAATCTTGATGATACTTCCTCACAGCGTCTTTGTGGGTTGTATCCTGCACGGTTTGCCTCGAAACCCACTTAACGACCACAACCGTACCTCTAGGAGTATTTACTAAAGTTGATGGTACACCCTGGCTTTGACCACAGTAAAAATTTCTACCTTGGGCTTGGCTCGGTTCATTGATAGCTGTGATGATTCCAAGTGCAACTACACCTGCTGTAAAAAAGGCTTTAGATAATCGTAATTTCATGGCGATCAACCAAATATAAAAATCAAGATACTAATTTTATACCTGGTAAACACATATACAAGTAGTGTTTTTTAATACAAATAAAAAAACTTAAGATTCTATGTAAATACTTATTTTTCATTAAAAAGAGGACGAATTGGCTTAAATCGGCGCTAGCTCATTTTGACCTGAAAATTTAATTAACTCTTATAGGGATTACAATCTAGTCTCAACAGTCAATCCAAGCATTCTTATGGTTTGTATAAGTAAATCTAAGTAAAAAAATATAAATCGCTTATCTGATAAAATTAATACTGATAATAACTAGCGGCGTAAAAATGCAGATTCAACCATACTCTGCGAATCAACTTGATGCAATTATTAGTCTTTCACTGCGAGCATGGACTCCGGTTTTTGATTCGCTTCAGAAGTCCCTGAATGCTGATGTTTACCAAGCATTTTATCCCGATAGTTGGCGTGTAAGTCAGCAAAAAGCTGTTGAAGATGTTTGTGCTGCAGAAGATACAAATGTATGGGTTGCTATTGATAACCAATCTACTATCGGCTTTATAGCTGTGAAACTGCATCCAGAAGATAGTATGGGTGAAATTTATATGGTTGCCGTAGAACCAGATTTTCAACGGCAAGGTATTGGTAGCGCTTTAATAGAATTCGCTTTGAATTGGATGAAAGGTGCCGGTATGTCTATTGCCATGGTTGAAACCGCAGGTGATTCAGGTCATGCTCCGGCACGTCATAGTTATGAAAAAGCAGGCTTTGAGTTGTTTCCAGTTGCTAGGTACTTTAAGAAGCTTTAATGTTATCTGTTAATCCCCAAACTTTTTAAAACGGTTATAACAGGTAACCATCAAAACACAAATAATCGGATTTCAGGGAGTAGGTTGGGTGTCGCTGCGCGCAACCCAACAGGTTTTAGCTGTTTTCTGATTAAATTTAAATTAAACCCTTTCTGAAATTTGAGCATTCAAAGTTTCGAGATTAATTCCGTAACTCTCAAACAGTTCACTCACAATAGTCTTATCAGTATCAGCCAATCGGGCTAAGCCCCATAAAATATGTTCCGTTCCTATCGACTTTTTACTAGACAGCCGAACAACCTGTAAGGCAAGCTCTAGAACAAACTTGCTCTGTGAATTCAGTTTCAAATTATCGCCGGATTCAAAAGAATGTTCGTCAGTTGCAACGTCTACAGTTACGCCATTAGCTCTGAGTAATTGAGCCGAAGTCGTCGTTGGATCTGCTAATAATCCAGCTAACAGATGCTCTGGCTTAACCTGCGATTCCCCTAACTGCACTGCCTGATTTTGAGCAAACTTGATTGTATTAATTGCCTTTTCTGTAAACCGCTCGAAACCAAAATCTAAACCAAAGAAATTTTTTACTCTATCTATTATTGTCTGCATAGATTTTGCCTCATAAATAAAAACATCTTCGATGGCGACATTAAACAAGCTGGCAATTTTAAAAGCCATATCCAAGCTAGGGTCAAATTTACCTGATTCAAACCCGTTCACCGCCTGACGACTCACTCCTAATTCTCTGGCAAGGTCAGATTGTGACCGTTTGTGCAGTTGTCGAAGTTCTTTGAGTCGGTTTTTCATCGCTTTTCTCGTTCCTTGTCAAGTATTACTTTACAACTGACTGAAGTTTAATGTCAAGTGCTACTTGACGCATGATTTGGATCCTGTTACTAAGCTCTTATTTCAAAAGCGGTAAAAATCGAAACTAGTACGATCGGAGCAATCCGGGAGCAAATAAATTTAAGTAAGCAAATTCTAAATTGTATCCTGACTCATACAGTAGTTATACGTACAGTAAGTTTGTACTTAATTGTTCGAGATTCAACAAAGTTTGCAAATCGTCTATTAGTCATTGCAGCAGGATTTGCGGTTTCCACTTGTTTTACGATTTGGGCATTTACTCTTAGTCGTTAGGATTTATTGAAAATTTTCCATTGAGTAAAGTAACCCATCAAGTCCCTTTTAGTGAAAAATTAGGAAATGATTCATAAAATCAAATGACTTTTAATTATTTCTATTCTGCTTAAAAAAATCTCTCTTCATTTCTTGCCTCAGCCCCCTAGTAAGGTTTTTTTCTATAATTTTCTGGCGAAAAGGGATAAATATGGATTAACAGCGATCGCCCAATTTAAGGAAAAGCCAGGAAATTAGACTTAATTTCTGCTCAAACCCCTTATATACAAACAACTCAGCCAATTATCACCATATAACTGCTGTGGGGCCATTGTCCGCCAAACAAAGCGTAAATTTCTACTGGCTTACTAGAAACCGTCACTCCAATTTCATAAGACTTACCCGTAAAGGCTGCAAAACGGCGACAAGCTTCTTGATAAAAATGACTGTGCTGATACTTTTTATTAGTTAAATCAATTGCAAACAGTCCATAAAAATAGCGAGGAATACTCTGTATAGTTTCCACAATCTGACCAATATTCCTCGCCAGAATAGCATTGCGCGGAACTTCGGTTTTCCAAGCAGTATCTAAAGCCCAAGCCGCACTAGTTAAATGAGAAGCACCGCAAATACCGCATACTCTTGGTGTCACAATCAACCCAGCCTGTGGATCTTTACCTTTGAGGATAACTTCAAAACCGCGAAATAATTCCGCATGAGTCCAAGCGTTGACGACTTGCCCATCATCGATATCAACTCTTACATCTAAATCACCCTCAACTCTACCCAGAGGCGAAATGTCTAATGTTTGTATTCCCATAATTTTGTTAGTAGTAAGTAGTTAAGGAGTAGGGAGTTAGGAGTGAGGAGTTATGAGTTAAAAATTATCTACCCCTCTCCGAGCACATTACACCGTAAAAAAGTCTTCTTCTGCCCAAGCTGGCATTGAGTCTTTTGCTGCCATTGTTAAGACGGCATAGTCTTTTGTATTGACTCCTGTGGGTAAATCTTTAGGAACTCCCATAACAGTTTTTGTCTTAAACACGGTTCCAGGTTTGAGATCGTAAAAAGGGAATTCTGGTTCGGTGCAGCCCAAACAAGGTACTCCTGCCCGGGTTTTTGATGAAACGCGATTCCATAAAATGCGATTGCACGAAGAGTGTGTCATGGGACCGCGACAACCGATATCGTAAAATAGACATCCTTTACGCTGACCAAATTCTGTGGTGGATGCTTTGTAAGCAAAGTGAATATTTCTCGTACAACCTGTTTGAGTAAACGTATTAAAGAAAGTTTGGGGACGATGCAAGTCATCGAGGACAATATCACCAATTCTACCAGTGGCGATCGCCACCAAAATTTGAGTTATCCAATCAGGATGGGCTGGGAAACCTGATTGACTAGAGTGCTTTATATGACTAAAATGTTTGCACTGAACTTACTTTAAGTCGTTTTAGTTCAAGTAGAACATTTTATTTTTTAAGTCAAAATTAAGCAAAAATGGATTATATACAAGATCGGGTTTTCAGCGATTTTGAGGTTCCTAGCACTTCTGATGGTTCCTACAAGGGGCGTAAGAATATAGCAGATAAGACAAAGGAACATTACGACGTGAAATTCAACGAAGAACTCGTCAAGGTTAATCAGAGATTGAAGTCTAGTAAAACTAAAGTCAGTTTAAAGGCTACAGGGGCGATAATACAGCTAATCTCTACACTCCCACTCAAGCCCGGTGATACTCACAAGCAAGGAAAGCCAACAAAGCAGTACACAATATCTTTAGGCATACCAGCTAACTTTGACGGGCTAAAAACCGCAGAAGAAGAAGCTCATGAATTAGGAAAGCTAATTGCTCGTCAAACTTTTGTATGGACTGATAAGTATTTAGGTAAACAGGCTCAAACAAGGAACAATATTACTTTCAGGGAATTTTACGATGATTTGGAAAAAAGATATTTTCAAACTCGCAAAAAAACAATCAGAAGTCAAAATACATTCTCAGGCTTAAAGAAAAGATATAAGCTGTTTTTTCTGTCAGATGATGTAATCTCAAAGTCTAGTCTAGTTGATAAAATCAAAAAATCCAATACACCTTCTCAAAGGAAAATGTGTATAGAATGTGCGAATTTCATAGTAAAAGAATTAGCCATTGATATTGATTTTAATTTTTTAAAGATTAAGATAGAAAAGCAAAAAAGAGATATTCCTACAGACAATGACGTTGTGCGTATTTTTAACCAGTTTTGTTACTTTATTGAAAATGAAGCATCTACAAAAAGACAAGCGGTTGAATGCCATAAGCGCGTTAAATTGATTTACGCACTGCTTGCTATATATGGTTTACGCCCTAGAGAAATTTTTAATCAACCCGATCTAGATTGGTTGACTTCATCTGAAAATAAACATAATACTTTTAAAGTTCATGAATCAAATAAAACTGGATATAGAGAAGTCTTTCCGTTTGTACCTGAATGGATTGAACTTTTTGATTTACATAACACAGAAAATATTGAATTTTTAAAAAAATATGTATCTGAAGTAAAAGACTATAAAAGCTTAGAAAGTAAGGTGAGTAATGTTAGTCATTGCTTTGTTCGATACAGCTTTGGCTTTAAACCTTACGACTTACGTCATGCTTGTGCTATTCGCGCTCACTTACAAGGAGTACCTGTTAAAGCTGCTGCTGACAATCTAGGACATACAGTTGAAATGCATACCTTAGTATATCAACGTTGGTTTGGATTAGAAAATAGAAGAAAAGCTTTCAATCAAGCATTTGAGGAACAAAATGAAAACGAAAAATTAAAAGATGAAAACACTCAACTTAAGAAACGTATAGCTGATTTAGAATTAGAAATATCGAGATTGTACCTGAATCAAAGTATTAAGTAATACAAAGATAAAAATATTAAAACTATACAGGTGATTACAACCTGTATTTTTTTGTCTAATTCCTATTTATAAATACATAAATTTTTTCTATTTTTTTGACTCAATAGATCTAATTAAGTAAATTTTAAGTAATTTGATTTATATATCCAATTTAGGTTTTTAATTAATTTTAGTCCTATAGCGTTAGCTTAAAATAAGCAATATTTAAGCAATCTTGATTCTAAAAAAATACTAAATGCTTGCATAGAAGCCATTACAAAAGATATATCGGTGTAGGCTGGGCATCCGGGAATATTTATTATGGGTAAACCAGATTTTGACCGGAATTCCTTACCTAAAAATCCGCCTTCTTTTCGTCTGAGAAATTGCAATCCCGTCGAATCGGTGGGATTAGGAGCCATCGCCGGAATTCCTCCCCAACAAGCACAGTCTCCCACAGCCACCACATAATTAGCAACTTGAGCCATATCGCTTAACCAGTCTTTCATAGGGCGATCGGCAAAACGATTCCATTCGCCACTACCGTTGGGGGCTTGAATTACACTGCCTTCAAAAACTAAAATGTCGAGGGGTTTTTGACCTAAGAGACATTCCCACAACATTGTCTGTAAGTCTATCCCCAACTCTATTCCCAAACTAGGATGCCATAGAACGTTAACGCCAAAATCAGTAACTAAATCAACCGCTGTTGGCTCTTCGGCGTTTAGAAATGACATGGTGTTTCCAACATCAAACACGCCATAATGTCTCTAAATCTAGTACTCTCACAAGCCAAAATTGGCGTGTGGAATCCAGTGAGTAGTAAGTAGTGAATAGACATTCATAGTACCAGGCAAAGTTTCCTTGAAGGACTACTAGTACATCGCGGCGGAAATAAAACAACCATTTCAAATTGCTCAAAAGCCTACTCAATAAGTTTTTTGAATGCCAGACTTTTGATTTTTGAATTCCGCGTAGCGGTACTAGTTTGATGGATTGCAGCGATTCGCCATTTAATCGGGAAAAGCTAAACCAGTCCTGGGGTCGCGGATGTATAATCCTAAAGTCAGACTTTTCATAACTTCATCCCATAGGGGTATTAATTGTTCTGCTTGGTCAGCCCAAAAATCAAATGTAATTAAACACTGAATATTTGAGCCTAAGCCAATACAAGTGCGCGAAAAGGCTTCCCGTGGTTCTTCTTGAGTGTGGATAAATTTCATTTGGAGCCATACTATGCGAGCAGTTTGGCGTTTCACGGTAATTATTTCGCCAATTTCAAAAGGGTTGCGGCTATCGTCTTCGATTACCTTCTTCAAAGTAGGCTTGAGGGGAAATAAACTCCAGTCTCTAGATGGTAAATGATTGTAAGATAATTCCAAACTGCAATCATCTAGTGGTGGTTTTTTATCGCTAAACTTGAATAGACATCTCCGAAAACAACCAAAGTCTTACTATCACTACCTTTTAGTTTGCGATACACCCCGAGGGTTTCGGCTTCGCCTATCGCCAAATCGCAAACGTAGTTAATTTGCAGGAAAAAATAGGCATTTGAGATGCTTACTATTAATAACTACCAGAAATATAGTATTAGCTTTAATGAATTTAGTATTGACATATTTGATGTTTTTATCTCTATAAAATATACGTACCTATTCTCAATCTAACGAGTCCACAAATAGTCATAATTATCTGTTCATATTTACTCGAATTCAATCTAAATCTTTCTTGAGCTATTCGGAATATTTTTACTAAACGAATTAGGTGTTCAACAAAAATTCCTTCAGAAGCTAGTTTTTTATTTTTCTCTTTTTCTTCAAGAGTTAATTCTTTATTTTTTGGTTTCTTTTTGGCATATTTGATTGATTCTCCTCCCTGATATGCTTTATCACCGTGAAATTTTTGTTTTGGATCAAAACCTTTTTGACTTTTCTTAAAAATACTAATATCGCTTTTTGACCCTCTCCAGCAACTAAATCAACAATATCTTTCCCTGAAGGTAAAACGATTAATTGACTTTTTCGAGTATGATTTACTTTTTTACCTTTTTTAGTGCGATTATACAGGGCAAACGCATCTTGTCATTAATTCGGCTATATTGTCAATAAAGTCTGAAATACTCCCATTATTCATTACTTCTTACTTCTTACTCATTACTTCTTACTCATTACTTCTTACTCCTTACTCAGCCTATACTCTAAATTTAGATGCGTTTGCCCTGTGCGATTATATAATCTCCATCTTTCTGAGATATAAGATTAACAATTTCTTTTTGACATCCAATTGCATCAAGGGCTCCCATGAGAATTTTTTTCTTCTAAAAAAATTCTCATGGGTACCCGTCAATTGTAACGATACAACCAGCAATATCTAAAACCTTTATTAGCTCTGGAATTGCAGTAATTTCGTTCGATTTCTTATCTACTTTTCTCTGACCAAGGACTAATTTATTAGTTGCAGCCCAAGCGCTTACCATATTAATTGCACGATTGCCTGCTTTTTTATCATATGAATGTTTTAAACTTTTACCATCAATCGCAATCACTTCTCCATCAGTTAAGATTGCAACTGATTTTATCCATGATAAAAAACAACTCTGGAATTTTTCTGGATTGATTAAAGCAAATATTCTCGCAAAGTCTGCCGGGGGAAGCTTCCCCCGGCGAGCTTTGCGCAAATGTATCATGAGATGGAATGCCGTTTGGTAGTTCTAAAAAACGTTTTAACCATTCTTCTTTAGCTTGCCCATACCCGCAAAGATTTTAATTTCAAAACAGCTAACAAGCTACTAGAAAAATACGATCTCGTAGTGGTTGAGAAGTTGAATATAAAAGGACTTGCTAAAACAAGACTGGCTAAATCAATTAATGATGCTGGGTGGGGACAATTCATACAAATACTTTCAAGCAAAGCCTTAAATGCTGGTTTGAAAGTGATTGCTGTGAAACCAAAAGGCACTAGTCAATCTTGTTCTAATTGCGGTCATATTGTCAAAAAGTCCCTATCTCAGAGAATGGATAATTGCCCTGTATGTCATACCCATATTTGTAGGGATTTGAATGCGGCTATAAACATAAAGAACCGTGGGGGGACGCTCTTGAAGGTCAGTTTATGTCGTCAAAGACGAGTCGCTGAGAAGCCTACATCGTCTTCTTTGAATCGATGTAAGTACGTCACAATAGATGAATCTATCGGATTGAATGGAAAATTTGATTTTCTTTTGAGTCGTTCCCCCGAAGCGCTAGAAATTGAAGCACCTGCAATTGTAATTGTAGAAGCAAAAAAAGCTGATTTAAGAACCGGCTTTGGACAATGCATTGCAGAGATGGTTGCAGCCCAAAGATTTAATGCAGCTAAAAATCATCCGGTTTCTGTAATACAGCGTTTTGCAAGTAGATGAAGTACATTCCCCCTGCCCCCTGCTCCCTGCCTTATAAAGAATATATGTGTACCTCATTTATATGAAATCTGCTGTATATGCTTCCATTACTAGCGATACCCAATGGCGATTTTTAAAATTGTCAGAAAATATTGTCACCATGGATTTGATGGATTATCCCCTTCCACCTATAGAAGAAATTCTGGGGATTTTTGTTTGGATGCTTGAAAATGTTTGAAATTAGTTTCAAGTTCCCAAATTATTGGAAAATAAGAATAAGTTACCTATCACTCAATCTTATGACTTTGAAACGTCGGCATTTTTTATATTTACTCGGAGTTGGGGTAAGTACATTCGCTTTAGAGAGTTGTGCATTAGCTGATGAAAGCACTAATTCATCAACAATTGCGAAAAACGCCTCCGGTACTATAGAGTTACCACCTTTACCTTATAATTATGATGCCTTAGAACCCTACATAGATGCTAGAACCATGGGCTTTCATCATGACAAGCATCATGCAGCTTATGTGAAAAACTTAAATGCAGCTTTGGCTAAGCATCCAGAACTCAAACAAAAAAATGTAGAAGAATTATTGGGTAATCTCAACGGGGTACCCGCAGATATTCGCAACACGGTACGTAATAATGGTGGAGGACATGTAAATCATTCTATGTTTTGGAAAATCATGAAACCCAATGGTGGAGGGGAACCCACCGGTGCAATCGCGTCTGCTATCAATGATAATTTTAGTAGCTTTGCCGATTTGAAAAAGCAATTTAATCAAGCAGGTGCAAAGCGCTTTGGTAGTGGTTGGGCTTGGCTGGTGCTGAACAAAAATCGCAAGTTAGAAGTGATGAATACGGCTAACCAAGATAGTCCTTTTAGTGAAGGGAAATATCCTATCATGGGTAATGATGTATGGGAGCATGCATATTATCTGAATTATCAAAACCGCCGTAAGGATTATTTAGAGGCTTGGTGGAATTTAATTAATTGGGATGAGGTGAATCAACGGTTTGAAAATGCGAAGAAGTTTGTTTAAATTTAAATAAAAGCTTCGTTTTGGCTATTGAGTAATTATGGGGTGTGTTAGACGGAATGCTCTCGCTAACACACCCTAGATCTTTTTTTTAATTTAAATAGTTTTTCTATACTTTAATAACTACAACTAATTTTTATATTTTTACAACAATTCCAGCATTTGCAGACAACGACGAGTAATTTTGATTCGAGCAGCAGCTAATTTAGGATTTAATATATCAATACTTGTAGCGAAGTAATATACTTTATCATTCCTTTCCAAATATCCCACAAACCAACCAGTTCTATCTACCCAACCAGTCTTTCCTCGTAGGGTATATAGTGGTGTTTTTTCAACAATCATAATATCTTTGAGTAAATTCATATTACGTTGTGAAAAAGGTAATTTTCCGCTTTGAAGCTGTTGTAAAAATTCAATTTGTTGTTTGGGTGTAATTTGTAAAGGTCCTTTTAACCAAAATTTATCTATGTTTTGTGAGTTTCCAATTTGCCGATTTCCATAACCAACTCGATTAATAAATTTTTGCATCCGCTCGTTTCCAATTTTACGAGCTAAAACTTGATAAAACCAAACTGTTGAATTTGTAAATGCTTGGCGAAGATTTGTATCTCTATTCCATACATCAAAATCCCGTTTAATACCATCCCAGGTTAAAACACTGATATCATCTTTAATCACCCCAGTTTCTAATGCTATCAATGTATTTAGAATTTTAAATGTGGAAGCTGGTAAGAAGGCTTTCGAGTTACGAGGAGCATTATGTTGGTAAAGTTGATTTTTACTAGCATCGTAAATTAAAATTGACCCCGTAACACCAAATTCTTGAAAAATACTGGCAAAATCGATTTTGTTCGCTGATAATTTGAAATTTGATTCAGATAATTGTAAATTGCTGCTAATTCTAATATCCGATAAATTTTCACCATTAACAGCTATAGGGAAAGAAACTAAAACTGCAAAACCAATTCTACAAACTTTCCGCAATACTTGAGAAACTAAAACCATTATTGCTAACTTAATAAATGATCTGCGATCTATGGGTCAATAAAATCACAGATAATTTAGTTTTACAAGTTATTTGCAAACAATTCTAAAACATGATTCCAAGCATCGGGAGCAGCTTCGGGGTTATAAACGGGATTTTGCGCTATAAACGGGTACTCATCTACAAAGAATCCCGCAAAAAATCCATGTCCAGCATCATATCTAAATACGCGATGATTGACATTATGTTTCTGTAATTCCGCTTCTATTTTTTCCGTATCATCCTGAGATATTAATGAATCTTTGGTACCAAAAAACGCATAAATAGTACCTTGAATTTCAGAAGTGCGATTGAGAGTAGGAATTTCTTCACCATAACTAGGAGTTGTAATTCCACCACCATAAAAGGAAGCGGTTGCTTTGATATCGGATAAAGTAGCAGCCATATAAGCAACATGCCCGCCAAAACAAAAACCAATACAACCGATAGAATCAACTTTGACATTGGGTAAAGTTTTTAAATAAGCAATTGTAGCTTTAATATCGCTAAATATTTCTTCATATTTTACCTTTTGATAGTGTTCCACACCCAAGCGGTAAGCTTCTTGACTGTATCCATTGTCTTCTGCACTAAATCCAAATTCAAAACCGGGAGCCATACGTTGAAACATTGCAGGTGCGATGGCAATATATCCTTGTTTGGCGACAAGCTCAGTGATATCTCGAATATTAGTATTAACGCCAAAAATTTCTTGAAAAACTATAACTGCTCCCCTATTAACCTCATCAGCGGGTTGTGCTAAATAAGCATCGATTAACAAGTCATTATTAGGGATTTGAACGTAGGTAGTATTAATTTCAAAATTTGTCATTTTATTTTTCCGTAAAAACCTATATAAAAAGTTGCGTCAAATCAATCTCAGTTTACTGAAAATACTAGATTGTCTAACTCGAAAAAAGTTAGACAATCTAGTATTGAGAAGTTTATAAAACTATTACTGCAAAGCTTTCGATAAAATACCTGCGATCTCACTTCCTCCCTTCTGTTGAACAAAATTAAGAATTATGGGGAAGAACTTTGTTACCATATCACCATCCATTCCCAATTTCGAGAAGCCACCAGCCAAACTCATCAAACTTCCTAAAGCAGCACCTTGTTGACCACCTATCATACCAGCAGCCATACCCCCTAAAGCACCCATCATTCCACCACCGGATTCTGTAGGTGCAGCACCTAGGAGCATGTCAGAGCCAGGAATAGCTGCTGCTACCTTGGCGAATTCTCCACCGCCAAGTTTATCCTGAGCAAGCTTTAAAATTAGTCCAGCGCCTCCTGTTGCTTGCTCTTCTTGTACGCCTAGGCTGCTCACAAGTTGTTGAACGAGTTCCATAAGTAGACTCCCATTTGAGTATTGAGCATTACACGAGTTTATTTACCCATCCATCGTCCCTGCCGTCAAGATGGTGTAATGCTTCATGTCTAATACAGTACTTATATAATCGAACCAAAATATAAAGTTGTAGGGTGTGTCGCGGCACAAGTCAATAATAATTGAGGTGATAAATTAAATAATGCCGTGACGCACCATGATTATCGGATTTTATGTTAAGAATCGCGGGCAAAAAAGCTTATATTTTAGTTATTTATCAAAAATGAAAATGGTATTAATTTATGACATTATGGTGCCCTAAAATATGATTAAAATTGTAATCTTATAACATCAGATATAGAGAGCATAAAACATCTTAATTCGATATTAAATTAATTTCAATCTGCCGACTATTAAGTTCTAAAATCAATTCATCATCATATTTAAAATCATCAATTTTAAAAGTAATTATTTCCAAGATATCTGGAGCTTGAAAATGCTCGGGTTTTGTTTCCGGATGGGGATAATAAATCAATCCTTCCTGTAATTCACCATTTTTGAGTTGAATTTTACAATCAAAAAATGAAAAGTCCTCTGCTGGTTCTTTTTCTGCCCATTTGACATTTTTAAAAGTATATTTAGCTTGTTTGACAGAATATTGATAGGGATAAATAGAAATATTCAGAGTTCCTGAAAAATAAGGTTCTAAATCAAGCCCTTGTTTATAAAAGAAAGGCTTTTGCATTTCAATTGTTC
>ERZ1740059.856-NODE-856-length-15529-cov-24.498772_pt1 | contig 15529 bp, 18 predicted proteins | sample MGYA00581744_ERZ1740059 | MGnify/ENA primary metagenome ERZ1740059 (study PRJEB43018, sample SAMN04849738) | marine metagenome | isolation source: floating plastic debris | place: Pacific Ocean | collected 2008-08-28 | study: EMG produced TPA metagenomics... | reverse complement strand
GTGAGCTGGGTTCAGAACGTCGTGAGACAGTTCGGTCCATATCCGGTGTAGGCGTAGAGTATTGAAAGGATTCTTCTTTAGTACGAGAGGACCGAGAAGAACATACCTCTAGTGTACCAGTTATCGTGCCAACGGTAGACGCTGGGTAGCTATGTATGGAAAGGATAACCGCTGAAGGCATCTAAGTGGGAAGCCAACCTTAAGATGAGTACTCAATAAGGTTACAGCAAGACTAGCTGTTTGATAGGCATCAAGTGTAAGTGCAGTAATGTATTAGCTGAGATGTACTAATAAACCGTATTTTTAAACTTTTCTATTTTATTCAGGTGTTTCTAGCATATTGGAACCACATTGAACCATTCCGAACTCAATGGTGAAACGATATAGCGGCGAAAATACTTTAGGAGGGGTCCTATGGGAAGATAGCTCAATGCCTGAACCTTCTACTTTTTAAGATTTTCTAAATGATGATTTAATGATATACATATCATTAAATCATCATTTTATTTTTTATTGTATAATTAATATAACATATATTAATTAGATTAAAAATTAATGGGTAATAACTAGACTGTTCATGAAAAAAGTTGTACAATTTTTGAAAATTGTTTTTCAAAATCAACTTGAGAACGTGCTGTTCTACCTCCAATAAAAATATGCTTTTTATGAAAATATAGCCAAAATTCACTATAGGTTAAATAACTTATTAATGTGCTTACCATTAATAAACCAAAACCTAAAAACGTTAAAGGTATACTTGGATCAGCTTTAACTTGTAAGCCTGTTTCTGGAATTACATCAACAAAAAAGTAAGATTGCATATTTTGCGAAAATTTTTGACCGAAATTTAAATTAGCAACAAATTGACCATCAAGATTATAAACTTTTAAGGTTTGTCGTAACTCTTCAAGCAGAACAAAAAAGGCTGTTTGCGAATCATCAACTATAACTGAGGACCAAACTTTTGGTTGTTTTTGTATTAAAAAAAGAGGATACTGTTGAATTTTTTCCAAATTTTGTTGAATACGTAATCCTAATAAATCCCAATCTACTTGATAAATCGAAACATCCTGATAAAACAACGGATGATTCACAAAAATAGTAGAATTTAATTTTTCTTCTCCTTGACTATCTAAAATGGATAGATTTGAATAAAACTGACTAATCTTTTGATTAGCATATTCAATCCAAAAATCATTTAAACGAATGGCAAATTTTGGAAGTGACGTGAACCAACCTGAGACAAATAAATTTTGAATATGCGTAATTTCACCTCGCGGTAAAAATTCTTCAGCACTAAAACGACCAAAAGCACCAAAAATACCGCCTACTAAAATCAAAGTTAAACTAATGTGCACAAGAATTGGACCAATTTTTCCAAATAAGCCATTTAAGGCATAAAAAGAATTTTTTTGCTGATGAATATAAAATTCCGTATTCTGTAAAAAGGTAATAATTTTAGCGCTTGGAAGCGAGCTATATGGTAATTTTGAAAAAAAAGGCAATGACTTAAAAGCATTACCCTTTTTCACAAAAACTAAAGCGCGTGCAACATTAACATTTGGAAACTGTTGTTTACTTGTACATAAAATTAAACTGCACATAAGAAAAAACAGGAGTCCTAAAAAAAACCAACTGCGATATATATGATTTAGCCCTAAACCAAAAATAAATTGGTAAGTTAAAATACCACCCACTGGGTGAATTAACGGATAAGATTGCATATAATACTCGTCTGATTGATCCTGTTCAATAATTGACCCTAACGCACTAACAGCTCCAATAAGAACAAGAAGGAAAATTGCAAAACGTAAATCAATAAATAATTGAATAATTTTTTTTTGAATTTTCATAAGTTTTCTAATTATCTTTTTGACGAGATAGTTAATTTTTTACGCTTGTTTCGACGACGCGCATTTAAAATTTTTTGACCTGATTTAGTTTTTGAACGAGCCCTAAAGCCTGATGTTCTAATAGCCTTGCGTTTGGTCCCGCATAAGGAACGTTTCTTTGTCATATTTTGGATTAAGTAATCGAGTTTTATTATTTATATCGCTAGGAGTACCTCCAAGATCGATACTGACTAAATTATAACGTAATTTCTGGATCATGTCCAAAAACAGCTTATATGATTCTTCTTTATACAATAATAATGGATCTCGTTGCTCATATCCACGCCAGCCTATAGATTCGCGAATAATATTCATATTTTCTAAATGTCGCATCCAACCCGTATCAATAGCATCCAAACTAAGCTCGCGTTCACGCTCTAAACCAAAAAGAGAGACCCCAAAACGTTGGCGCATTAAAAATTGGAGATCTTGATGAATCCATAATTGTTGAAGACACCATGCTGATTGCTCCGAAAAAGTTAGAAATGGTTTTGTAGGTCGTACGTTTCCTAGAAGAAGAACTGCACCTGAACTTAAAAATCGTTTCGTTGGGGAAAGTGAATCAGTATCAAATAATGTTAAAGCAGCGCGACTTAATAAGTTCGTATTCAAACGTGCTTTTGGTTTAAGATTTTGTAAAAAATAACTTTCCGAATACCGTAAAAAAAAGAGTGATACATTTAAAGAATTAATTAATAATTTTCGACGATCATTAAATAAAAGATCTCGTTGAAAGTTTAAAACTTCATCATAATCAAATAATCTTTTTCTTGACTCATAGTAAAAAGATTCAACTTTTGTTTGGGCTGTATCGATACTTTTCGTTAAAAAAGAAGATTCCAACGGCTCAGTGTTCTGATCATCAAATGATAAGGTTTGCATTAAACGCTTCATTCGATCACCTCCGAAATTTTGGAATAAAGGATCTTCTAAGCTTAAAAAGAACCGAGATCGACCAGGATCACCTTGGCGCCCAGCACGCCCTCGCAATTGATCATCAATTCGGCGAGATTCATGTCTTTCTGTTCCAATAACATACAAACCACCAAGTGTTTTCACGTGTTCATTTTCCTTCAACCAATCAGGGTATAAAATTTTGTAAATTTCATTATAGATTGGTACTAATAGGGATGACAATTCAAGATGACAACTTTCAGGTAAATTGCTGATTTCTTCATATAATTCTTGATTTGTAAACACACCAGCAGTTAGTTTATCCCAACACTTTTGAAAGAGTTCATGGAGCGGACTTTTGAGACTTTCTGATTCCCATAACTTTTTATTAAAAATTCGAAGAATTTCTTTATTTATCAAGTATTTTAAATTTCCTCCTAAAATAATATCTGTTCCTCGACCTGCCATATTTGTAGCTATTGTAATTGAACGGTATCGCCCTGCTTGAGCAACAATCTCAGCTTCGCGCTGTATATTTTCAGGGCGAGCGTTTAACAAAGAATGTGGAATATTCAATTCAGATAAGATTTCAGATAATATTTCAGAATTTTTTACAGACGTTGTTCCTACTAAAACAGGACGCCCAACCTGATAATTAGTTAAGCAGTCTTGGGCAACAGCTTTCCATTTACTAAGCTCATCTCGAAAAATAAGATCAGAAAGATCTTCACGCTGAAAAGGTTTATTTGGAGGAACTTTTCTAACTGTTAAGTTATAAATTTTTTTAAATTCTTTCTGGGCGCTTGCAGCCGTTCCTGTCATTCCCGAAATCTTTGGATAACGAACAAAAAAATTTTGATAAGTGATGGAAGATAATACCTTAGTCTCAGGCTGGATCTGAACTTTTTCTTTTGCTTCAACAGCTTGATGTAATCCCCCATTCCAACGTCGATCTGGCATAATACGACCTGTAAATTCATCCACAATTACTATCTTACCATCTAGTATCACATAATCTTTATTACGTTGAAAAAGAAAATTAGCTTTTAAAGCGTTTATAACATAAGAGATCCAAGGATCAGCATTATCATAAAGATTTCTTTTTTTTAATAAAGCTTGTACCTTTTTCATGCCCGTTTCCGTTAAATTTACCTGACCTAATTTTTGATTCGTTAAAAAATCAATTTCTAGTTGCAACTCAGGAAGAATCTGCTCTACTCGCTCATATTTCCATCCTTCAATCTGTCTTTGATCTCCGAGGATTAGTGGAGTTCGAGCTTCATCAATTAAAACGGAATCAACTTCATCAATAATACAATAATTAAACGGACGCAGAACAATATCCTCATATTGTCTTGCACAATTATCTCGTAAATAATCAAATCCTAGCTCAGTATTAGTAACGTATGTAATATCTTTTTGATAATTACGCTTGCGCAAAGATGGGGATAAACCTTCATAAATTAATCCCGTTTGTAAACCTAATGCTTCATAAATTTTTCCCATCCATAATGAATCACGCCGCGCTAAATAATCATTAACTGTTACAATATGAACTCCACGTTGATTGAGAGAATTTAGAGCAGCAGCAAGCGTTGCAACTAATGTTTTTCCTTCACCTGTTTTCATCTCTGCAATTTCACCTTGATGAAGTAATAAACCACCTAAAATTTGGGTTGGATAATGGCGCAACCCTAAGGTTCGCCAAGCAACCTCTCTTGTAACGGCAAAAGCCTGGCTAATAACTTCAGGCTGATTAATATCTTGTAAGCGTAACTTTTGAAAATGATAAGTTAATTCCAAAAGCGATAATGTTTCCATTTCCTTTCCTACTCGAAGGACATTTTGAATCAACTGATTATTTGTTAGACCAGGAGTACTAATTTGAAATTGGTCTATATTAAGTATTTGTTTTTTACTCATAATAATGACAATATGCAGATTCAGAGTTTAATTTGATTTATAACCTATATTATTATAGAGGGTGATTAACTATTACCCTTGAAAAATATTTATTATAATTAATTATAATAATTTATTAATTTTTGCTCATATCAAAATATGTTAAAAAAAGCTAAAAATAGACCACGCCGACCAAAACGCTTTAAACAACCTTTTAACTATAGGTTGATTGCAACACTTGGATATACAACTCCATTTCTTGAATACTGTGTTTTACCTGAAGGTATTTATTTCTTTCAATCTTACCCTGGTATTTATAATCAAATTAGTAAACTTTTTCAAGGAGATGACTTCATTAGCCGTGCAATGTTAAATTACATAATGTCATATAAAACGTATTATACTCGTGAGAGAACCAATCTTCAACCACATTATTTACCTTTAATTACAGGCTACCTTTTTCATCGCATTTTTTTACGACGAATAAATCCTATTATTAGATTACCTTATTATATAAAACATCATTTTTCACATGCTGTTTCTATACCTGTTCTCTGGCAAATAATAGATCATATTCTTGTAATTATATATAATCCTAAACGACAAAGTGAAATACGAGTTTTTTATAAATATTTCTTTATTCTGAAATGTGTAAGTTTACTTCCTTTGATAATTTCAGCTTTTCGTGGCTTATATTTAGAATATGGCTTTATAAGTGAAAATACAAAGCTTCACTTAGGACCGTTTCCACCAGAAGAACTTGAACCTGTAGAAGAAGACGAAAAATAATTAGGTAATTATGCTAATCTCATCACAAAAAGAAAAAATTATAGAAGAGAAATTTATTTGATAGATATTACAATAGTTTTATGAAATTAAGATTCTTTAAGATTCGCAACATACGCTATTCTGTAAAGCATGTAAAAAAAAACTTTTCGTTAAAATGGAAAAAGCGCTATTTGGTGATAGCCACTATGCTACTCGTTTCATTCGTAGCATTTCCAAAAACTAGTTTGGCTGACGAAACCGAAACCACATGGGTCAAAAAACAATTAAATGCTGCACTACAAATTGCTTTTGTTGATGTTATTAAGGCCCAGGAAGTAGATCGACCTATTACTCAACGCTATCTGCATGCAACTAAAGCCGCATGTTGCTTTGGCACGATTGGCTTTGCGGGTTTACATATAGCCTTTAAAAAGGTTGGCTTTGATGAATACGCGAGTTATATGACAGTCTGCTGTGGAGCTGCCATGAGCGGTGTTGGTACACTTCATCTCATAAACAAAAAAATGAATTCCGAGGAGATTCATCCCCAGTTTCTTCTTCCCGAACCATAGAAAAGAAATTTATTTGATAGACACTACAATATTTTTATGAAATTAAGATTCTTTAAGAAAACTTGGTTCACTGAGAATCAAGGATTATTGAAAAAAATCGCTACCGTAGGAGCATTGACTCTGTTTATTCTAGCTGGAGGAAGCCAAATAGCACTGGCAGCGGGTGGTGCCGAGCCAAAGCGAAAGTGGTGGCAGTGGCAACCAAAGGGGCCATTGAGCTATTTTTTAATGCAATGTGGAAGCGATGCTGCGATGATAGGGGCCTCTGGGGTAGCTTTTTGTTGTGGAATACTAGCATGTACAATTAATTTTATTAGTGGAGGGACGTTATGATCAGTGTAGTTGGAACAAGCCGATGGGTAGTGAAAAAGGTAGCTAACTGCTTTTATGATGGAAATATCACAGAACATTTGAATGGTACTATTATAGGAGAATGTGTTCCAGGAATAGATGTAGCTGTAAATGCAACAAAGGTAGTGTTTGATCCGAATCCAGTATCAAAAGGAATTGCAGGAATTAAACTCGGCATAGCGGCGTGGAAAAGTATGAGTATAGGAGGATTCCTTGCAGGTTCCTTTGTTTGTCCAATACCGATGTCTATTACCTTTGGTGCAACAACTGTTTTAAGCTACCTAGAAAAGTGTATGAAAATTTGGTGGGACTAACGAGTTTGAAATCAAACAATATGTTTATAATACTTCGGCTCTTTCTAACCCGTTTTGAACGAGTGTACTCTCCGCTAAAATCGTTCGTTACCCACTCGATTTTTGATGATAGTCGACGCGATGTTACGTCTATCACCTTACGTAGACCAGGTCTTTTTGTACGACGCATACGCGATAAGACCTCAGCGGCTCCCGCGGCGGCGGCGCGGCGTAGTTCGGGGTTCTTCGCCGCCGCCCGGGCCAGTTTAACACCACGCTCGGCGATAGTTAAAGATGGTGTATACCCGCCTCGCATGCTACGGGTATATTTCCACTTTGAAAATCGTTTATAATTTTTAGCCATAGTCAATAATAGGTAGTCAGTAGTCAAGGTAGCCAAAAGGTAATACTAGGGCCTTTTGACTACCTTGAAAATTATAGAAGAGAAATTTATTTGATAGACATTACAATAGTTTTATGAAATTAGCAGTATATGGAAAAGGAGGAATCGGAAAATCAACAACAAGCTGCAATATCTCTGTAGCACTATCAAAACGTGGAAAAAAAGTTTTGCAAATCGGATGTGATCCAAAACATGATAGTACTTTTACATTAACAGGCTTCTTAGTTCCCACCATTATTGATACATTACAAGCAAAAGATTACCATTATGAGTCAATATGGCCTGAAGATGTAATATACAAAGGATACGGAGGGGTTGATTGTGTTGAAGCAGGAGGTCCACCTGCTGGCGCGGGGTGTGGAGGATATGTAGTTGGAGAAACTGTTAAGCTCCTGAAAGAATTAAATGCATTTGACGAATATGACATTATTTTATTTGACGTCCTTGGTGATGTGGTATGTGGCGGATTTGCAGCTCCATTAAATTATGCCGATTATTGCTTAATTGTGACCGATAATGGATTTGATGCTTTATTTGCAGCAAATCGAATTGGAGCATCGGTTCGAGAAAAAGCTCGTACCCATTCATTACGCTTAGCAGGTCTTATTGGAAATCGAACATCGAGCCGTGATTTAATTGATAAATATATTGATATTGTTCCTACACCTATTTTAGAGGTATTACCTTTAATTGAAGATATACGGATTTCAAGGGTAAAAGGAAAAACAATTTTTGAAATGGCAGAATCACAACCTGAATTACTACCTATCTGCGATTTTTATTTAAACATTGCAGATCAATTAATCGCTAAACCTGAAGGAATAATCCCTAAAAACTGTGCCGACCGAGAATTATTCAATTTACTTTCAGATTTCTATTTAAATCCACAAGAAAATCAAACAGAAGAAGAAACGCAAAATAATTTGATGACATATACTGATTTGGTAGTTAATTAATTAAAGGAGGATACACTTATGGAAAAATCAAAATTAAATATTGAGTGTGAAACAGGGAATTACCATACATTTTGTCCGATTAGTTGTGTTTCTTGGTTGTATCAAAAAATTGAAGATAGTTTCTTTTTGGTTATAGGAACAAAAACCTGTGGATACTTTTTACAAAATGCATTAGGGGTTATGATTTTTGCAGAACCTCGATATGCTATGGCTGAACTTGAAGAAGGAGATATTTCTGCACAATTAAAAGATTATGTTGAATTAAAACGTTTATGTTTGCAAATTAAACAAGATCGTAATCCAAGTGTTATTTTTTGGATTGGGACTTGTACAACTGAAATCATCAAAATGGATTTAGAAGGAATTGCGCCAGACATCGAAGCAGAAATAGGAATTCCAATCATTGTTGCACGAGCAAATGGTTTAGATTATGCTTTTACTCAAGGAGAAGATACAGTTTTAGCCGCATTAGTTCAAAAAGCAAAATTTACAGAACCAAACAAACAACATCCAAATGTACCACCTTTGATTTTGTTTGGTTCGGTACCGGAAGTAGTAGCAAATCAACTTAATACAGAATTAGCGAAACAAGGAGTCATAGTAAACAACTGGTTACCCACAAGTAATTATAATGACATGCCCAAGTTTACTGAAAATTCTTTCGTTTCTGGTATTCACCCATATTTAAGTCGTACGGCAACAACCTTAATGCGACGAAAAAAGTGCAAATTGATTAATTCACCTTTTCCAATTGGACCAGAAGGTACACGGTTATGGATTCAAAAAATTTGTGATACTTATGGAATACCAACTCAGGGCTTAGAAGAACGTGAAGAGCAAATATGGAAAAAAATGCAACCTTTAATAGAACAAATAAAGGGAAAATCTGTCTATTTTATGGGAGATAACCTTTTAGAACTTTCATTAGCACGCTTTTTCATTTCATGTGGAATGGTAGTCTATGAGATAGGTTTACCCTATTTAGATCCTCGATATCAACATGCGGAACTTGAGCTTTTGGAAACAATTTGTTCTAACAAAAATGTTTTATTGCCAAAAATTATTGAAAAACCCGATAATGCTCATCAAATTGAAAGAATTTTAGCATTACAACCTGACTTAGTTATTACTGGAATGGCTCATGCAAATCCGTTAGAAGCACGTGGAATTAATACAAAATGGTCTGTTGAGTTTACTTTTTCTCAAATTCATGGTTTTGAGAATGCTCAAAATATTTTAGAACTTATTATAAAACCTTTAACTCGAAACTTAAATCACAATTATTTAAAAGAATCCAATGTTTAAAGTAGTAATGGTATTGCTCCATTTTTCAAAGATAGAAAAATACCTATAATACTTAATTAGTTTTAAACTTACATTACTAATGTGAACTTTCGCATAAGTACATTATTACATCAAATTCAACGACTTGGATCGTTCGATTGTTCAAATTCGGAGACAATAATTTGGAATAGACATATCTATGACAGCAACTTTAGAACGTCGCAATGGATTCAGCTTATGGGAGAGCTTCTGCTCCTGGATTACTAGCACTGATAACCGCTTATACATTGGTTGGTTCGGTGTATTAATGATCCCTACTTTATTAACTGCAACTACTTGTTACATTATCGCATTCATCGCTGCTCCTCCAGTAGATATCGATGGTATCCGTGAGCCAGTAGCTGGTTCTTTAATGTACGGTAACAACATCATCACTGGTGCTGTTGTACCAAGCTCTAACGCAATTGGTGTACACTTCTACCCAATCTGGGAAGCTGCTTCTTTAGATGAGTGGTTATACAATGGTGGTCCTTACCAATTAATTGTATTACACTTCTTCATCGGTGTATGCTGCTGGATGGGACGTGAGTGGGAATTAAGCTACCGTTTAGGTATGCGTCCTTGGATCTTTGTTGCATTCTCTGCTCCTGTAGCTGCTGCAGCTGCTGTATTCATCATCTACCCAATCGGACAAGGAAGCTTCTCTGATGGTATGCCTTTAGGAATTTCTGGTACATTCAACTTCATGTTAGTGTTCCAAGCTGAACATAACATTTTAATGCACCCATTCCATATGGCTGGTGTAGCTGCTGTATTCGGTGGATCTTTATTCTCTGCTATGCACGGGTCTTTAGTAACATCTAGCTTAATTCGTGAAACTAACGAATTCGAATCTGCTAACAACGGTTACAAATTCGGTCAAGAAGAAGAAACTTACAACATCGTAGCTGCACACGGTTACTTTGGACGTTTAATCTTCCAATATGCTAGTTTCAACAACTCTCGTGCTTTACACTTCTTCTTAGCTGCTTGGCCAGTAGTTGGTATCTGGTTAACTGCTTTAGGTGTTTCTACTATGGCATTCAACTTAAACGGATTCAACTTCAACCAATCTGTTGTAGATAGCCAAGGTCGTGTAATTAATACTTGGGCTGACATCGTTAACCGTGCTGACTTAGGTATGGAAGTTATGCACGAACGTAACGCACACAACTTCCCATTAGACTTAGCTTCTAATGAAGGGTTCCCTGTAGCTGTTAACGCTCCAGCAATCGTTGGTTAATATATTTTTAACAAATTAGTCTTTTTACAAAGACTAATTTGTTAAATTTTATTTTTAAAATCTATCCTTCTATCCTTACCACCCAACCCTACCATCCATCCCTAAAATTAGATACTTTTGTTCGCAATTCGGCCATCTTATTACCTTATTGGAGGTAAACTTATAAACTTATTGTTGATCCCAAACTTGTAATTTCTAACTTTTGTTTTATTGTTATGCTTAAAATTGAGAGCTCGCGTTGGTACGATTTATCATAACTAGTATTACAACAAAATAATGCATCCCAACCGAACTGATGTTTATCAGAAATCCAAATATACTAAGTCTGAAAAATAAATAATTTTTTTATACTTAACGTCCCGTAGCAGCAGCTGTCATATTTAAACCTTTACCCCCCCAATTTAAACCGTGCCCAATCCCTGCACATAGATACGAAGCCGGAGGTGCTACACTTTGAGTAGCTATAGCTACAATAAAACATGCTGAACTAGTTAAATGGCAGACTCCGCTGGTGATCATTAAAGCACTTCCCCAAGGGGTAGTACAGGTTGCTGATGACGCTATGGATTCAACTCCTTTACCAAGTCCTAGCGCTAAAAATGCTCCATATGAGCCATAAGTAAATGTTTCTTCTATAATACCCTCAACTGGATTAGGATTAAAACTAAAGATACCCATAATGTAATGTGATGTAATAATTTTTGAAAGATAATTGACTAGCCATATCTACAATTGGTATTTTGCATAGTGAAGTTAATGTCCAAGCGTATTGGCAGTAGCGTTAAGAGCTTTACCCCCCCAACTTAAACCGTGCCCAAGTCCCGAACACAGAAAAGCAATCGGAGATGCTATGGTTGAACAACAGATGGCAGCACCAAAACACACGGAGCTAGTTAAATGACAAATGCCACCAGTTAGCATACAAGTTGATGCAAGAGGGTTAATGCAGGTAGATGATTCTATGCAAGATTTAATTCCCTCACCAAGCCCACGGGCTACACCAACTGAATAGAAGGTATTGCCTGAGGTTTCTCCTATCATACTGGCCGCATCGGTAACAGTATCTCCTAAGATTTGATTCGCTGCTATTCCTAGGGTTGAGCCTAAAAAAGAAGGGTGTAAGATATATACGTAAGGCTCTATTAATATTATAGTAATATTACTAACATATTAACATCTACATTACGTTTAATTGTTATTGCAGATGGGGAGACTTGAACTCCCACAGAAGAATCTACTAGATTCTAAGTCTAGCGCGTCTACCAATTTCGCCACATCTGCAGAGGATTATTCGTTTGTTTCATCAGTCTTCATTGTAACATATTTTTATCTGTTAAGCTAGGACTTCTAACTGCTTTTTTTCCTGTCATTAGTCTTATCTATAATACATATATACATGTTATAAAATTTACTATGTTAGATCAACAAGTCGCAACTCTTGCAACATATACTTTATTGTGTAATACTGTTGCTTATTGGATTCAATTTCTCTCTAAGCTTTCGAATTTGGCCAAATTTAATCGGTTTTTAACGATTTGTAGTGGTTTTTTATTAGCTAGTAGTCTTAGTCTTCGTTGGTATACTGAAGGGTATTTTCCTTTAAGTAATTTATATGAGTCCTTATTATTTTTAAGTGTCTGTTTAGTGAGTGGTTATTTAATTATCGAAAAAAATGTTAAAAGTAAAATTATTGGTGTTCTTGTTAGTCCGCTTTGTTTTTTTATTGTAGCATTTGCAACTTTTATTCTCCCAAACGATATGCAAAAAAGTCTCCCATTAGTACCTTCTTTACAGTCTGATTGGTTAATGATGCATGTTAGTATGATGATGCTTAGTTACGCTGTTTTAATGCTGGGATCATTATTATGTATTTTTTATTATGCAATTAGCAAACTCCAGTTAGGCCAACAAAATCTTTTAACTAATTTAGATATTTGGAGTTATCGAACTATAGGCTTAGGATTTCCCTTTCTTACCATTGGGATTATTGCCGGTGCGGTTTGGGCTAACGAAGCATGGGGAACATATTGGAGTTGGGATCCTAAAGAAACTTGGGCCTTGATTACGTGGTTAAGTTTTGCAACTTATTTGCATGCACGGATTGTAAAAGGATGGGAAGGAGAAAAGGTAGCGGTAATTGGATCTATTAGTTTTGTTATTGTATGGGTTTGTTATTTGGGAGTCAATTTTTTAGGAAAAGGTTTGCATAGTTACGGTTGGGTTAGTTAATAGTATTAATAAAAAGTTGTATTGAAAAATATTCAATACAACTTTTTTATTAATAAGCTAAGCCCATACTTCGTGTTGTTTCAGCACTTAAATAAACTCTAACACTTAAAAAATCTGTGGGACAAGCGCTTTCACATCTTTTACATCCAACACAATCTTCAGTTCGAGGCGCAGATGCAATTTGCCCAGCTTTACATCCATACCAAGGTACCATTTCTAAAACGTCTGTAGGACAAGCACGAACACACTGTGTACAACCAACACAAGTATCATAAATTTTTACAACATGAGACATAAATAATTTTAGTAATAATTCTACACCTACTAGTATAATAAAAAAAAGTTTAAACCTCCCCAGGTTGGACTTGAACCAACGGCAAGTCGGTTAACAGCCGACTGCTCTACCAACTGAGCTACTGAGGATAGATTAGATGTATACATAAAGTATACATTTAAAATAAAAAAAATTATATTTAGTCTGTAATTGTTTTAACGTTAATAAAACGATTAGGTGCAAATTCAACGGTTCCTGGCGCTAATGCATAAAGGGTATAGTCTTTTCCACATCCTACGTTTTGTCCTGGTTTAAATTTTGTTCCACGTTGGCGGACAATAATACTTCCAATTTTTACTTTTTGATTTCCAAAGCATTTAACCCCTAGTCTTTTAGCATTTGAATCTCGATTGTTTTTTGTACTTCCTGCTCCTTGTTTATGTGCCATAATTAATTAGTTTTTTCGAAAATGTTTTTTATTAGAACTCGAGTTAAGTAAGGGCGGTATCCTTTTTTTCTTGTATATTTTTTTTTTGGTTTATACTTAAAAACGCATGTTTTTTTTCCTTTGAAGTGTTGTAAAACTACACCAACTACTGCTTTTCCTGCGATACAGGGATTTCCAATGTTTGATTTGTCATCTTTTTGATGGTAAAGAACTCGTTGTAGTTTAACAATATCCCCAGGTTCAGATTGAATAAAGTTTAAATCATACCATCGTCCTGCTTGTAAAATATATTGGTGACCTCCCGCTTGAACAACTGAAAAATTTCGTAAACTAGTCATTAATTTTTACCTATTTATCTTTGTTCTTACAGTTTACCATAAAATTATTCAACGTCAAACTTCTATATGGCCTTTTTCGTATATTTTTGTGTTCGAAATAATTTATTAGGGTACATTTATTTCTTCTTATAAGCTACAGGCAATCTTCTTACCCTTGATCTTTTCTTCTTCCATATAATTATAATATATAGTTATAAAATTAAGATTCTAAAAAATATTTTATGTTCGAGCTAGTTTTAGATTTACGTTTAGGTTTTGTACTATTTCCTGTTGCAATTGCTGCTAGTTGGGCCCTTTATAACATTATTTACGCATTAAGAAATAATTTTCCTCGTGCAAACCGTTAATTAATATATTGATGTGACCGAGTTTTACGTCACATCAACGAAACAACTTTTCATCTAATGAATAAATTTCCCATCAAAATAGAACATTTTATTCTTCTCAAAGCTATTGTAACTTTTAAGAGTTTTAAGAAAGCAGCTAATTATTTAGGTATATCGCAAACATCTATTACTCTTCAAATTAAAAAATTAGAGAAAGAGCTAGAAATTCCAATATTTTATCGTACTCCAACTTTATCTCTTACTACTGCAGGTTATGTTCTTCATAAGTATGGTGAAAAGATAATTTTTCTTTATGAGGAAGTTTATAAAACTTTGAAAGATCTTGATCTTAATAAAGATACATTAAATATAGGTGCCAGTCAAACTATTGGGACATATTTGATGCCCCAGTTATTAGGTGTTTTTAAAAAAAATTATCCTTTTATTACTTTAAAATTAGAAATTCATAGTACGCGAAGATTAGCCTGGTATGTTGCCAATGGTCAACTCGATTTTGCCATTGTAGGAGGAATTTTACCAAAAGAATTAAAATCAACACTTGATGTAGTCCCTTACGCGAATGATGAGTTAGTTTTAATTTTATCTCCTTCCCATCCTTTAGCCAATATGACAGAACTTAGAAAAGAAGAGTTATATAAATTGAATTTTGTAACCTTAAATTCAAGTTCAAGTATTCAACAAAGTATTAATAGTACTCTACAACAAAATGGAATTGATACACAGCAACTCTTTATTCAAATGGAGTTAAATACTATCGAAGGTATTAAAAATGCCGTCGAATCAGGATTAGGGGCAGCGTTTGTTTCCAGCTCGTCCATTAAAAAAGAATTAAAATTAAAGACTTTATCGAAAATAAAGATTAAAAACCTATTTATAAACCGGACCTTATTTATTATTGCTCATCCAAACAAATATAAAAAAAAAATTCATAAAACTTTTGAATTAGAACTTTTATCAATCATTAAAACATTATCCACTGAAAATGATTGATAAGCCTAAGCCTTGGTAGGCGGATATGATTGATTTATCATATCTACCTACAATGTAATACTACCCTTTAATGAAAAAGCAAAACGAACTTTCAAAAAATCGATAAATAATTTATTAGCTAAACCTTCAACTTCTATTAATACATATTCATCAAAATTATTGGAATAATAATTTTTTAGATTTAACCAAAAGTGATTTAATGATCCATATGATAACTTATAGTTCTTTTCTTTGTCTGTATAATAATTTCTTCTTTCTCTAAGGATTTCCTCAAATGGTTCTAATATTAATAAATATAAGGTTTTA
>ERZ1740059.854-NODE-854-length-15546-cov-8.464851_pt1 | contig 15546 bp, 9 predicted proteins | sample MGYA00581744_ERZ1740059 | MGnify/ENA primary metagenome ERZ1740059 (study PRJEB43018, sample SAMN04849738) | marine metagenome | isolation source: floating plastic debris | place: Pacific Ocean | collected 2008-08-28 | study: EMG produced TPA metagenomics assembly... | reverse complement strand
ATAGAAGTGTTGGAACGAATCGATTTATCTTCTACTAAAAAATCAATCCAGTCAGACTTGCCTACCCAATCTTCTAAAACTTGTAAATTTTGATGGGAACGCTCAATTAATTTTGATAAACCACCAATTGATTTTGCCCATTTTAAACCATCAATTGCATCTTCTACACATAACATTGATGGTGTATTAATTGTCGAACCTTCAAAGATTCCCTCAATAAGTTTACCACCTTTAGTTAAACGGAAAATCTTTGGTAACGGTCTATCTGGGGTATAACTTTCTAATCTTTCAACAGCCCTCGGTGATAAAACAATTACACCGTGCGCACCTTCACCACCCATGACTTTCTGCCAGGAATAGGTCAAAACATCAATCTTTGACCAAGGAATTTCCATCGCATAAACGGCGGAAGTGGCATCACAAATTGTCAACCCCTGACGATTATCTTTTATCCAATCACCGTTAGGAACTTTAGCACCAGAAGTCGTACCGTTCCAGGTGAACACCACATCTCTATCGGTGTCAACTACCGATAGGTCGGGAATTTGTCCGTAATCGGCCTCATAAGTATTAATATCTTTAAGCTTCAACTGCTTAACTGCATCAGTTACCCAGCCTTTACCAAAACTTTCCCAGGCTAAAACATCAACACCACGTTCTCCTAACATCGTCCACATCGCCATTTCCACCGCGCCGGTATCCGATGCGGGGACAATTCCTAATCTATAACCATCAGGAACTTCTAAAATTTCTTTAGATAATTCTATCGCTTCTGCTAACTTGGCTTTACCTAATTTAGAACGGTGCGATCGCCCTACTGTTGCATCTTTTAATACTTCTAAAGACCATCCAGGACGCTTAGAACAAGGCCCTGAAGAAAAATTAGGATTTTGGGGACGAATAGTAGGTTGAGTTGCCGATTTGTGTTGTGTTTGCATCAATTTAACGCGGAATTATTGAACAAAATTGCTGATGCTATTAGTTCATATTTGCTAATAATAATAACCTATCGTGGGTAACTGATAAATGAATAATTTTTATGAATAATTTTCAATTAATGTAGAGACGCGATATATCGCGTCTCTACAATCTAGTATCCGCCTAATGTTGGCAATATACCCAGATACATTGATACATAAACAGTTGCGATCGCCACAATCAGAGTTCCAAATAGCCACGATACCACCGGCCAATTAGAACCACGCATAAACTCTCGAAAATTGAAAGGTAGACGCTTCTTGATTGAAGATAGACTGGGTAACTTATCGCGATAATCTGTACCATAACGAGCCATGCGAGCAAAAGGTAAATCCCCTTGAGTGCGCTGGGGTAAAATCCGTCGCCGTTGATAGGGTACGGTATGCTCGCTAAAGTTATCTAGATATTCATCGGTGGAGAGCAACTCATCCACAAAGCCTTGCAAGCCCTTAGTTGCCAGTACAATAGACCAAGCTAACTTTTCCCGTTCGTCATAAACATTACGTCCCAAAACCCGCTGAATGCATAGCTCTACAAAGCGGTAATTGTTGTTGCAGTCGTAGTTGAGTCGTCGGAATGAATCGGAAAGAAGTAATCCGCGAATAAATGACTGGACTGTAATTTGTCCAGCTAATAGCTGGGATTCCAAAAATAGTTGTCGGTTGCTAGCCAACATCTGTTGTTCGTGAAATATTTGGTAGTAAGCAGCCCAAATCAATCCATTCATCTCCTCCGAGCTATTGATAAACTCGGCGGAATAAATCCTGGGTTGTTCTTCCCCCGGTTGTTCATATCCAGCCACACGCTGATTTTGACTTGATGGACCGTAATCTAATAGAGGAATTGCCACTTTAAAAACCCACACTCTACAACTTCAAGAATATTTGAATGACTCTCACTAAGTACTATTGCTTAATATTTTCAAACAAATAACCGTTATGATTTCACCCTATCTTAATTTTTAGGACGAAATAAAAAAACTTAAAAATCTTAAAAACCTTTGTATATTAGTACTTTTAGCCTTTTATTTGATGCTTTTTACCCTGTTGCTAAATATTAAAGAGGATGAAGTTATTTGAAGCAATTGCGGCATAATCTTGAGAAAGATTACGATTTAAGTTTTTATATCTCGGGATGGATGATTTTGTGTAGGTTATTTGTTAATTGCTCGCAGCCCCCGCAGCCTGAAGGCTGGGGCTATAATTACGAAGCCCGCCTATGCGGGCTTATAGCTTGTAGGGGAGGCAAATTGCGGTGTAGATTAACTTCGGTTGTGTGAGGCTTTGAGTTATTTAGTTAGGAATTGAAAGTTTTGTCGCGTCACGCACCAAGGATAAATTATTGATTACTCATATCTGGCTGAAACATTCTGCTTGTAATGAACTAATACTACAGTTCCATCTTCTGAACAATTAACAGTATAGTCTTTGACTTTCCAATGAGTATTGCTGATTACACCGTCAACATAAATATATTGACAAATTTTGTTGATAAATTCTTCAATCTTATTTACATTATCCCTTAAGTCTTTATGCATCGTTCTTACTGGATCGAGAACCTGCATATCCTCGGATATAGGGATGAAAACTGTTTTATTCATACTACCTACCAAATTCTTTTAATAAAATCCCAAAAAATCCGGAAGTGCAAATAATCAAAATGTATTCTTTAAGCGTGAATACAGAATAATTACGTAGCAAAATTACGTTATTGGTATCTATTATACTCGCCTATGTCACCAGATTACTCGGGACAAAATCTTTGTGGACGATCTTTTAAAGGTGAAAACCTTGCTGGTGCGAATTTTAGTTATGCAGATATTAGAGGAACAAATTTTACTGGGGCTAACTTACGAGGAGCAAACTTTACTGGTGCCAAAGCTGGTTTACAAAAGCGTTGGGCATTGTTTCTGGTTTTGCTTTCTTGGCTACTGTTGGGAATATTAGCTTTTTCATCCCTATTTTGTGCATTTTTCATAATGTACATATTTGATTCTTCTCAAACCCCTGAAAACCAATTTCTAGGCTGGGTCGCACTGATTGTAACGATTATTGTATATATTACTATTATCCCCCAAAGAATATCAGTAACTCTCCTTGGAATCCTAGCCTTCGCTTTCACAGTAGCTGGAGCCGTACCCGGAGCCGTAGCCCTAGTTTTAGTCGGAGCCTTAGTCTTCGCCGTAGCCGGAGCCGGAGCCGTAGCCGGAGCCGGAACCGGAAGTGTTCTAAGTGTCTTAAGTGCTTACATAGCTTGGCGAGCAATGAAGGGAGATGAAGAATATGCTTTAGTGAGGAATACAGCAGTTGCTTTTGCTACGATTGGAGGTACGAGTTTTCGCGGAGCCGATTTAACCGATGCTGATTTCACATCTGCTCGACTCAAAAGTACAGATTTACGAGATGCTGAATTGGTTCGTACCTGTTTCCACAAAACTAAATTTCTCGATAGAATACGTCCTGGTAATTCTTATTTACAATATCCCCAAATACGGCAATTAATATTAACAGGACAAGGACAAGATAAAAACTTCAACCGTTTTTACTTGCGGGGAATTAATTTAAAAGGAGCTTTGTTAACAGATGCAAGCTTTATGTGTTCGGATTTAAGTGAAGCTTGTTTACAAGATGCGGATTTATCCAGAGCTAAGTTAGTTAAAACACAAGTTGATAGAACTGATTTTACCGGATCAACCCTCACCGGAGCATTTATCGAAGATTGGAATATTACCCATGAAACTAACTTTCGTGGGGTGAAGTGCGAGTACGTTTATATGCGCCTCCCTACAAAAGAAAACCCTAATCCCTTACGCAAACCAGATAATAATGCCGAAGTGTTTGCAGATGGAGAATTTGGTGACTTTATCCAACCAATATTTGACACCCTCGATCTTTATCATAACCAAGGTGTTGACCCCCGCGCGATCGCAATTTCCTTTAAAGAGTTAGCAGAAAACAATCCCGATGCGGAATTAGAAATTGTAGCGATGGAAAAAAGAGGTGAGGATAAATTTTTACTCCGTGCTAAAACCACACCGTCAGCTGATAAATGTGAATTGAGTGCAAGATATTTTGATACTTATAACTTAATTAAAGGTTTACCAGAACAGGAAATTAGATTAATTTTGGCCGAAAAAGACGATAGAATTAGCTGTTTAGAAAATATGGTTTTAACAGCTTTAAAAACTCCTAATTTTTATTCCAGTACACAAGTAGAACAGGTAGAAAAAATGACAAATAATTCCAGTGGAGACTCTCAAAATTTCAGCTTCGGTAATGTTGATGGTAGTAATCTACAAATAGCCAGAGATAACAGCAACCAGCAAATGGATGTGAATGTAAGCCAAGCTAGTGAAAAACAACTCACCCAAGCCGATGTTATTCAAATGCTGGCGGAAATTGAACAGTTGGTAAACTCCGCACCTGAATTACCGGAAGCAGATAGGAAGAAAACTCTGAGATATTTAGGTGTCGCACAAGAAGAAACTCAAACAGCAGAGCCAGATAAAGAATTTGCAGCAGGAAATCTGAAACGGATGGCACAAACCATGGAAACCGCCAGTAAAACCGTGGAATCTGGTAAGACTCTGTGGGAAAATGTTAAGCCTATTTTGAAGCAACTTCCTGCCTATTTTGGTGTTGCGGCGACAATATTTAGTTTATAGTTATCTAGATCAAAATTTGGCGGTAAAGCAATTGCCGCACAATATTGAGAAAAATTACGATTTAAGTTTTTATATCTCGGGATGGATGATTTTTTATAAAGTATGCTTATCTGAAGATAAAATTGCACCATATAAATAAGCCTTCATTACTGCCACTTCACGAGGATCGCCTGTTTTCTCATCCTTCCCTGGAACCAAAATCCCTTCAATACGTAAAGATGCATATCCTTGAATTATCGCCCAAGCTGCGATCGCCCTTGTCATTGCCGATTGAGCGGGTGCTCCATTTACCAGATCCATCGCTTCAATATGGCTCAGAAGAATATCAAACACTTTCCTACGGGGTTTTGCCACATCAGGTTGTTCGGAGTCAAACCACTCCGAGCGAATCATTAGCTTATATGTATTGGGATTTTCAAGGGCAAAATTAACAATAGCTTGCCCTACAGCCAGAAAACGCTGTTCCATGTCATCTCCTGCTTGCTGATAGGCGTTTTCTAACGTTTGGACAATATTTCCAAAAGCCTGGGCAACATAGGCAGTCATTAAAGCTTCTTTATTCGGGAAGTGATTGGCTGGTGCTCCATGTGAAACGCCGAGATGTCGCGCTATCGCCCGCAAAGAAATGGCTTCGAGTCCCTTATTTTCGATTACTTCCCTTGTTGCCCTGAGCAATTCTTCGCGCAAGTTGCCGTGGTGATACGTCGCTTTGGATTTTTCCACTTTTACTGTTGTTTTTACTGTCATACTCTTAATTCTAAAAAACTATGTTGACAACGTCTATATTATTGTATATGTTGAATATAGACAACGTCTACATATACAAAAGCACTTTGCTGAATTAGAGGATAAGAAAAATGAATGAATCTCTACAAAAGAAGAAAAACTACACAGTAATTTTAGGTGCAAGCGGCGGCTTTGGGGGTGAGATGAGTGTTGAATTATCGGCACGGGGAGACAACCTCAAACTTGTAACCCGTTCCCCGCAAAAGCTACCAGATGTAGTTCAAAACAATAGATTAGTGGAAATCGAGCAAGATATTGATGTACTTGATATTGCTTCTCTCAGCAAAATTTTTGACAGTGCGGATACGGTTATTTTCGGTCTCAATCGTCCCTATCCAGAATGGGATCCGTTCATGCCCCGCGCCCTGGAAGCCACCATCAAGGCTGCTCTGGCTCAGGAAAAACCACCGAGAATAGTCTTTCCGGGAAATGTATATGCCCTTGGTGCTGCGAGAAAAACTCCTTTCGATGAAAATACAGTCAATGCCCCCTCGACGAAAAAAGGGTATATCCGGGACAAACTGGAAAATATGTTGCGTGAGGCTAGTGAAAAATACGGTTTGAAGGTTCTGATTGTCAGGGCTGCCGATTACTTTGGACCTAACGTCCGTAACGGTTTTGTAGACAGAATATTTGGGAATATTGCAGAGGGCAAGCCAGCGGATATTTTTGGTCTGGGAGAAGTTCCCCACCAATTTACATATGTACCCGATTTGACAAGAGCTACGGCGGATTTACTCCTACTTGAAAACCTGGGAAGTTTTGAGATTGTCAATGCACCTTTTATTACGGAACTTTCCATCAAAAATCTAGTTGCTATAGCTGCAGAGAAAGTAGGAAAGCCTTCTTTATCCGTGCGTTCCACACCTTGGGGTATAGTTTCCTTTATTGGTATATTTTCGCCATTATTGCGTGAAATGGTGGAAATGAAATATCTTTTTGAAACCCAGATCCGACTTGATACATCAAAATTTGCAACCCTTGTGCCAGACTTCAAGCCGACTTCTCTAGAAAAAGCAATTACCGAAACACTGGGAAGCTACGGCGCTTCTGTCGTCACAAATCAACCTAGTAAAGCCTTAGAGAAAGTATGGTAAGTGTTTAAGGAGAGAGGGAACATCCTGTACCATCTAAACGCAAAGGGGCGCGGAGGGAAGCGCAGAGTAACACAGAGGGAGATAAATTTTAATTTCAAGGATGTTTCTTTTGAGATAATATTACTGATTCACAATCAAAGTTTGGCGGTAAATTATGCAGCAGGCAAGTGGTGAAGTACTAATTATAGAAGATGGAGAAACTCTACCGTCACAAACTCAAATTCCACCAAGAAAGCCTCAGTGGTACGATACTTTTAGTTATATTGCTAACCCGGATAAATTTTGTCGCCATAATTTAGAAAAGTACGGAGCCATTTTTAATACTGGTGTTTTTGGCGGTACAACTATTTTTGTGGGTGAGTCTAAAGCGATTCAGATGGTATTTAATGGCGATGCGCAATATACAGAAATTGCCTTACCACCCACTACAATGGATATGTTTGGCGAGTACAGTTTATTTCAACGTTTTGATTTACATCGTCAGCGTAAAAGTGCTTTGGGGCCTGGTTTAACTGGACGTTTATTAGAAGGGTATATACCCCATATTAATAAGACAATAAAAAAGGGACTGCAAGAATGGCATACTCCTGGAAGAATTGCAGTTTATCCAGAAGTTGAAAAAATCTGTTTTGATGTGCTTACTCCTTTACTATGGGGAGTGAAATTAGATGATAATGAACCCGAAAGTTTTGCTGGTTTACCCATAAAAAGTAAAGCGGAAGTCAAAACTTTATATAAAACTTATTTTGATGGTTTCTATGGTTTATTAAAATGGAAATCCCCTTTAACAGCTTATGGTAGGGGAATTAAAGCACGTGAGAAGTTAATAGAATTTATGCGTGCAGTTATTAAGCGAAGAAAATCGGCAGAAATAAATCCCACATCTGATTTTTTAGCAATGATGCTAGTTAGTCAGCAGGAAAACCCAGAAGGTGTTTTTAGTGATATTCTGATAGAAAACCAATGTCTTTTAGAAGTATGGGCTTCATACTATCAAATTTCTGCTTTGGTTTGTTCCCTGATTTATCAATTAGGAAAATATCCACAGTTTCTAAATAAATTACGTCAAGAACAAGCTGAATTAATATCAGAAAAAGATAGCTTTTCGTTAGAAAATCTCAAACAAATGAGATACCTCGAAGCAGTTATCAAGGAAACTCTACGAACTTTACCACCTAGTTCTACCGCTAACCGTCGCCTTACCAAATCAGTAGTTGTGGATGGAATACTTTATAAAAAAGGTTCTGCGATCGTCGCTGAACCGCGGCTAGCGCATATTATGAAAGAACATTTTGTAGAGCCAGATAAATTTTATCCGGAGCGCTTTTTAGCACCTCGTAATGAAGGTAAAATGTACGAATTTATTCCTTTTGGTGGAGGCGTACATGCTTGTTTAGGCGGGCAAATGGCAATGGTAGTAACAAAAATTTTTGCTTCTAATTTACTACATTTATTTGATTGGGAATCAATTGGAGAGGCAACATTTGTAGAGTTTCCCATAAAAAAATTAAAAGATAATTATCAAATTAATTTGCGAAGCTATCAAAGTTTCAATTAAATTTGTTTACTTAATATCCGATGGTGGGTTACGGCATTATTAAAATGGTAACCTTTACATAATATTTTTTCCTGCTCGCGTGTCACCCTAGAATAGATGGTGCGTTATACCAAGCCCCGTTAATTATTTACTATATAACCCCGAGCAATCATAATTTCTTATTACTCCTAACACAAGACTCCTAACTCCTTAAAAGGCATGGTGGGTTAACTTAAACCACTAACTACAAACGCTGCCCAATAATAAGGATGATTGTACAACTTTTTATCAGTTTCCATTTGACTGGTTCGATATAACTGCGTAGCTAGTTGCGCTTTCATCCTCAATCCTTCGGGAGGAAGTTGATTGAGCAGGTTTTCATACCATTTTGTCAGTTCCCCTGCTGTCAATTCTCTCAACCATTCGACGGCTTCTGTTAAAGCCACTACTGGTGTTGTACCGGAGTGCAATCTTCGATAAAACTCGATCGTCACTAAAGCGTTGGCGGTTGATTCTACTCTCCACAAACTACTAACTACCCTAGAGACTCCTTGACTGAGTAAACCACTGGTTAAACCTGCATATTCGGTGGTAATATCTTTCTTATTTGGAGCAATTTCGCAAGCTGAAAGAGTAAATAAATTGTAACCGTTAAGAGGTTTTTGACAAATTTCATCTAGGGTGATTTTGTCTTCGCCAGCTAATAATATTTGTGAAGTTGAAGGATTAGCGTTATCGGTTGCGTAACCGTAAAAGTTAAATATATTGTAGTTTGCGGTTATTGCATCTTCAACTTGTGGTTTTGTCGCTTTTGCTCCCTGAATGCGATGGGGATTATCGAACATTTGACTGATAGCTAAAGTTGCTAACTTCGCGGATTTGAAAGCAGGATAATCTTTAGTTTCGGGATGTTCAACACTCAGCAACTTTTGTGAAGATTTGTTGCGAGAGGAATTTTTTTGCTGTAAATTTAATCCTATTTGCAGAGTGGGTAAATAGCTGATGCTGAATTTTGAGGAAAATAACCCATGTAAAGGAAATCTATGTAAATCGCGGTGAGGAATTAAAATAATATTACTAATTCCTTGAAGCTCCTGTTCGATAGTGCTAATACTCAGTATTTCTCTTAGCTTCGCCAGTCGCTGTTCCATACCCTTGCGCCACGAATGATTTATTTTACTTTGTTTATCACTCGTTTCGCTGCGATAATCTCCGTATTGTTGATTCCAATCTGACAACCAATCTTCAAATTCTACTAAGCAGTTAACTGCCTCAGGTAAAGGAAATTCATCGGGCGCTACATTCAGTACTGGTGTAAATACGGGAATTGGTTCTGGAGCATTAGGCTTGATAATAAAAGTGCGTAAACTTGAAGGGCTGATGTGCCAGTAAATTGCAACAGTTGTCGGATTGAGTAGCTGTAAAATTGAATTATATTTTGGCGAGTAAATTTGGTCAGTCCAACCGTACATTTGCCAAGTTAAACAAGCATTTTTACCATGTTCGGCGATTTCTAAACCCTGCACAATTTCACCGTACTGTATGGCGATTTCAACCGCTAGCTGTTCAAAGCCAATATTCTTTAAAGTTAATTGCTTTCTACTTTCATCGCTGCGATTTGCTTGAGTTAATAATTCTTGTAAGAAATCGGTGCTATATTCGTGCAATTCCTGGGCTTGTCTGGTTTCCCTTAAACCAACTAGAACTTTAATGAAGTGTTGCAATAATTCTAAATGTAGTTCGGGAAAAGCATCAGCAGTAATTGTAACCAATGCTTGATTATATTCATCTACTGTTTGATACCAATAATCGCGGGGGGTAGAATATCTTCTACCAATATCGTAGTAACAATTACCAATTGCTAAATGGAGTCTACCCCAACCTTCTGGGTGGGTATCGTTACTTATATATTTTAAAGCTTCTAAATAGCTAGTTAATTTACCTCTAGATCCCCGTGCATTCAAAGCGGAATTACCAGATGAGGGACTAGATAAACTCAATTCCCAATCAAAATTCTGCGATTTTTCCGCTGCACTACCTCTACCAAGCCAAGCTTCCCAGTAATCGGCTTTGATTTGTTGCGCGCGATCGTTTCAAAGGATTGCTTGTTCGTATTGTTCTAGATAGAACAGTGCCACGGCCCGATTGTACCAAGCTTCTGGGAAATTCGGTTGAAGTTCTAAAGCTTTATCGTAGGATGCAACCGCTTCCTCTCTATGTCCCAAGTTATCAAAAGCTACAGCTCTATTAAACCAAGTTAAGTAGAAATCCGGTGTAATTTTCAAAGCTTCATCCCAAGAATCGATCGCTTCCATCCATTGTGTCAATTGTCCAAGTGCTACACCCCTATCGATCCAAGCATCGTGTAAATAGGGTTCAATCTCAAGGGCTTTATCATAAGAATCAATTGCATCTTCATATCGTGCAATACCAGATAGCGCTAAACCTCGGTAATACCAATTTTCTGGATCTAGCGGTTCTAATTCTAATGACTTATCGTAACTGAAGATAGCTTCATCAACACGCCCTAACTTCAGTAACGCCAAACCATTACTAGACCAAGCTTCCTGGTAATTAGGTCGAATTTCAATGGCTGTATTAAAAGAAGTAATCGCATCTTCTAATAATCCTAATTCACCTAAAGCTCTACCTCGGTTATACCATCCTTTATAAAAGTCATTTTTAATTTCAATCGCTTTATCGTAGGAAGCGATGGCCTCTTCCAAAAATCCCAAATGAAACAGTGTCAAACCCCGGTTAAACCAGTATTCGTGTACATCTGGCTTGATTTCCAGTGCTTTTTCATATAATTCCACAGCAGATTCTAAATTACCGGCTCTAGCTTGTGCAAGTCCCTGATAAAAGAATGCTTCTGCTTTTTGTGTTACATCTTCATTTTCAACAACAACTTCAGGTAAACCTTGTCTTTCTCCCAACCCAGAAGCAAGTTGTTGAACCAAATTAGCACTTTCATCCAACCTTCCCAACAATTCATCTATGGCTGTTGCAACACTCGGCTCCACAGAAGCTGTTGGTTGCTCCAAAGGTTCGGTTTCTGGTTCGTCTTCCTCTGTTAATTCCAGTAAAGCATTAAAGTTTTTTAATAACTCTTCATCTTCAACAAAATCTTCTGGGGAATCTTGAATCGGTTCATCATTTGAATTTACAGGCTGGGAATCCTCAACTGAATCTTGAGAAGGTGCAAGAATTGTATCATCGTAATCCTGCTCGGGATTATCCCATACCAAATCGCCCAAATCATGGATAAACTCTTGTTCGTCAGCATTAGAAGAATTTTTATTTGAGACTTGCGGCGTAATGTCATCCCACAATAATTCCCCTAAATTGCGAACCAAATCTTGTCCGGGAGTACTGTCTGGGGATGCAGGAGTTGCTACCTCGTTTAAGTATTCTTCGTCTTCGTTTTCATGCTGTAGTTCTTCTACACCCTGGGATAAATGATCCTCAGGGGCTGGTGTATTTGTATTTTCAGACGTTAGTGCAATTTCATCTACAAGCTCTTCGTTGTATTCAAATACCTGTTCGTATAAAACACCAGGAAGCTCTTCATTGGGTGGGAATATATTGTTATTTACAGGTGCTTCTTGAGGTTGAGGTTCGTAGTCTTCCCATAACAAATCACCGAATTCGCGTAACAACTCCTGTCCAGGAGAATCTACCACAGATGTTGAGCGATCGTATTCACCATTCGTCGCAATTGATTCAATGATTAATTCATTCGGTTGAGGATTACCATCTTCCTCATCACCATTCCTGACAACTGACTGATTGATTAATTCCTCCGATACAGTTGATGCAGGAGTTAATCCTTCAAATTCTGTAGATATGGGAATAGAATACATTGGTTGCTGCTTAGAATTGCGCGCCAACAACTGTACTCCAATATCGTAAGCAACATCTCCTATTTGACCAATTTCGAGTTCCCCCAACTCCACCATTCTTGAAGCTAACTCATAATTTGGTGCTGATGAAGCTAATAATTTCTTCCCAAATTGTTCCAACCAATCCAACCAACGCTGTTGAGAAACGCGATGTTCGATGTTTTGTAGCCATCTTTGCGCCCAATGCTCTCCTCGCGCTTGTTCTACGCCTTCTAGAAGCTGGGTAAACAAAAATTCTAGATCCGAGTTTGTTAGTTCTGGTAACTCCCTAACCGTCTGCATCTCCCTCTTTTTCATCGAAGGAGTCCGCTTTCGGCCAAAAAGATATTGGATAAACTTTATGAGCCTCTGCACTAGCCGCCTGAGCATCTGCTGCATTGTTAAATGTGGTTCACATAGATTTTAACGAGCGCGGTGTTCAAAAATTCAATCATTACGTAATAGGCTACCAAAGTATGTAAAATTTTCTATGAATACAACCAATTACGTCCGTAAAAAGTCAGATTTATAACAAATAAGAGCTAATTTTTACCAACACGACGGTTTAATTAAACCAGTAGAATTGGAAGTAACATTGCTACTTCTGAGATAACTTAACAAAATTTCCTGAAAATAGCTTGCTAGGCAAGATACCCTTTGCAAACAAAATAAAGTTATCAAAATAAATGGGTATAAAGAGTCGCCAGAACACTGGTTACTTTGAATACAATTTTGAAATAGCAAAACTTTGAGTTGTTTTACAATACAATTGTCTCAACAAAAGCACCTTTTGCTAAATTTTCTCCAGTTTGACTGTATTACGGATATAGAAAATAGGGCGTTGCTGAATAAAAATATGAAGTCATCATTTCTCATTTTTATCGGAATTATAGGTTTATATAATTCATCGCCAAATAGCAGCAACGCTGAAAATACACCTACATTCAAGGTGCTTATGGCGAAAATCCTATCCCTGGAAATAGCAAAAACCTCTATCTATTACAAGAGCTAACTAACGGAAGTAACTAGCAACCACAGCCTGCAAATATATCCAGAGAAGACAATTCACGAAGTATCCCCCCAGGGATTATTCTATCCTTTGGACGATTGAAATAGCTTACCCATTAGTTTCGTGAAAATTTTAACCCATATATTCGTAAGATCGTTATTAACAATTAACACATTTGGGTAGATACACATTAGAAACAAAAAGTCAAATACTTTAGGTATTAAATAATAATATTTGTACGCGTATTATCCAGCAGCGTGATGTTGATTAACTAATGCCTGAACGATTACTTGTGGATCGTCTGTTTCAATTCCCAGTTGTTCGGCAATTTGCGATCGCAAATTTACATCCTGTTGCATTAACTCAATTAACTCTTCGAGAGTAATGGTTTGATATTCTTCTCCTGTATCGTTTACATCGGCTTCTGATTGTGCTTCTTGAACCAAACTTTCTTGAGGCACAGCGGTAGTATTTTCGATTGCAGCATCTGGTCCAGAATAGTCCAATATTGGTTCGACTTGATTGCGCGTTAACAATCGCATGCCGATATCGTAAGCAACATTAGAAATTTCACCAACCCCCAATTCTCCCAACTGTACCAGTCGAGATGCCAATTCATTATTTGGTGTCGGTGCATCTAATAATTTGCTGCCAAATTTTTGTAACCATTCCACCCAACGCTTTTGAGGAACCCTGCTGTCAAGATTGTCCACCCATTTCTGTGCCCAAGCTTGTCCGCGTGCTTGATGAACACCTTCCAATAGTTCTGCAAACAAAAATTCCAGATCGGTATCGTTTAAAGGTGGAGCCGCAGGCGTTGGAGAACTATGTTTTTCGACCGATTTTTGCTGCTTTGTACCAAATAACCCTTGGAAAAACTTTTTGAGCCATTGAAGAAGCCGTTTTAGCATACGGACACCAACCAGTGTTAATTACCCTAAGATTGTAGCTACTAGTAACACATTTTCTCTAAGTGTTTGTTTTTTTCAGATAAAAATTTTACAAAATAGGTTAAAAATGTGCATGTTAAGAATTAGGAGTTATACATCAATAGCAGTTAGTAAAATTTCTACCCCCTCACCCCCTCTACCCCCTCTACCCCCTCCACCCCACACCACTTGCTTCCTACTGCGGGAAACGTGCCTTCTCTGTAGCTCCTCTACCCCAAAAGAGGACAGTTCGGTACTGCGGGAACCGTGCCTTCTCTGTGGCTCCTCTACCAGATAGCGATTTAAAAGTGAATTACGCTTTATCGCAAATAAAGAATTAAAATAGTTTAACCCTTTAAGCGGGAAAGCTTGTAAGGCGCTATGTCCTCCATGTCCTACGAACCGCTGCATCATAAATATCGCCCCAAGACTTTTGCCGAACTAGTTGGACAAGAGGCGATCGCTACTACCCTAAAAAATGCAATTAATACTCTTAAAATTGCTCCAGCTTATTTATTTACCGGTCCTCGGGGGACGGGTAAAACCTCTAGCGCCCGTATTTTAGCGAAATCACTCAATTGTCTAAACAGCTCGCGACCCACGCCGCAACCATGCGGAAAGTGTGACACTTGTCAAGGAATTACCAAAGGTGCCACTTTAGATGTAATTGAAATTGACGCAGCTAGCAATACAGGTGTCGATAATATTAGAGAAATTATCGAAAGAGCGCAATTTGCACCGGTTCAGTGCCGCTATAAGGTTTATGTGGTCGATGAATGTCATATGCTCAGTACCCAGGCGTTTAATGCACTACTGAAAACACTAGAAGAACCACCACAGCACGTTGTCTTTGTTCTCGCGACAACAGATCCGCAAAGAGTATTACCCACAATTATTTCTCGCTGTCAAAGGTTTGATTTTAGACGGATTCCAATTGATGCGATGGTGCAACATTTAGCTAACATCGCCGCCAATGAAAATATTAATATCACCAAAGAAGCCATTACTTTAGTTGCTCAAGTTGCTCAAGGAGGATTGCGAGATGCCCAAAGTCTTCTCGATCAATTAGGTTTATTCTCAGGAGAAGTAACACCCGCTCATGTTTGGGATTTAGTTGGCTCCGTAAGCGAGCACGATTTATTAAATTTACTAAAAGCCATAGTCTCCGACAACTCCGAAGCGGTAATTGACTGTACCCAGCATATATCAGACCGTGGTAGAGAACCTTTAATTATTCTCCAAAATCTCGCTTCATTTTACCGCGATTTACTCATTGCCAAAACTGCACCCAATCGCAATGATTTAGTTGCTTGTACTCAAGCTATGTGGGAAGTACTTGTTTCGGTTGCCCAAAACCTGGAAATAACTACCATTTTGCATGGGCAGCAGCATCTGCGTACCGCCGAAGTGCAAATCAAAAACACCACTCAACCGCGTTTGTGGCTTGAAATAACCTTACTCGGATTATTACCATCAGCAACTACCATTCAACCACCAGCTATTGCTACTCAAGAAAACTTACCTAAATTTAATTCAAAACCACCTCAAACAAACAACTATCCTGCGACAACACACACAATCCCCTCCATACAACAAACACCACCTAATGTTGCACCTACTCATCCATCTCTTACCAAAAATACCGAAGTTCCCAAACAAGAAGAA
>ERZ1740059.853-NODE-853-length-15552-cov-10.077241_pt1 | contig 15552 bp, 6 predicted proteins | sample MGYA00581744_ERZ1740059 | MGnify/ENA primary metagenome ERZ1740059 (study PRJEB43018, sample SAMN04849738) | marine metagenome | isolation source: floating plastic debris | place: Pacific Ocean | collected 2008-08-28 | study: EMG produced TPA metagenomics assembly... | reverse complement strand
TCATGAGACGGCTTGTGTATCTAAATAAAAAAATGGTTGACCAGCAAATGCACAGCATATTGAATAACTTTCAGTGCTTGCGCTTTTATTATCAACTTATGCCCAGCGACCCCTTTCAAACAGAGCCTATAAAACACCAGCTATTTTGCAATCACACAAGACGCTGCAATCATCCAAGTATTCAAAAAATGTGCTGTTATGGAATCAAACAGGCTGTGAAACCTTACAAATGAGTTGATCATGTTTGATTTCTCAGTAAAATAGCCAGGCACTAAAACAAATTTTTTACAGTAAAAAGATTTTTCGAATTGGTGACACCCTTTTGCTGCTGCAAAGAAAACTCTCATCAGATCTTTGCCATGAGCCTTTCTGTAGTCAAAGTTAAATTGGCTTACTTAGCAAAATGACCATAGGACAAAACCAATTAACAGCATACTTTCCCATCTTTGGTAATTTCCCATGAATATGGAATCCATACCTCTTTAATAAGACACTAAGACCCAGCATGGGACAAATTTTGAGAAATTCCTGTCACAAGCAGATGGTATGATTTAGGAATGTATGACAATGTGCGTGATGCTTATACATGGCTAGTACAGTAGTAATTACAACGGTGACACATTCTAGTGTAGATTAATGCACAGTATATCGGATTTCAGATCTATTCTAGTGTTTATTGCGTAAATCTCTAGTTACTTTGTTATTTGCTGATGACCTGGCCTGCCCATCTTCAGGATTGCCCAATCCAATGAGTTTTCAGCCTGCCAAATAAATAGTCTACATCTTAAACCTGAGAAATACCCAGATCTATGTATAGCTGTACGATAGGTCAGCCATTGGGCGACCAAAATGCTTAGTGCTACCCTTAGGTGCATTTTGTATAAGCTGCGGCTAATTGGAGGGTAACTGGAGCGGTAAATTTGATAGTAACCATAAGATTGTATAAAACGAGGCACCCAGCTGCAACCTTACAACTACTGAACTACATGACGCTTTTATTCAGGTCCCAATAGCTATTAACAGTGCGTAACCTCCAACATCCATGTACAAGTATGTGTAACTAAATTGAAACCAATAACATCGGCCCTATAATTTATGGAAGTATGGAATGCAGCTTACTCAATTTGGGTTTTGCAAACATTCAATCAGTCATAATTCGATTCATGAGGGATGGTGCTTGCCCTTCACATGGAAGCATTTTGGTTTTGCGTTTAGATCTTGGGCTAGAATGATTGGTAAATTGGTACTTGTAAGCAGCAACCAGAGAGAGTATGTTCATGTGAACCTTTCTGTGATGGTATATTTTCACATTATTACTAACATATGTGGTATGCACGGGTCATGTAATCTGTGACGCTGGATTGAGATTGGCTCAGACTTAATTTTATACCTGCCAATCTGCTCATAACAAAACTTGATGATGAACATTCTATAAACAAAAGGTTTCTCAACTCTTGTTACAAGTTGTTATAAAATTGCTTGGCGCCTCATGCTTAATCGTGCCTTTGGACGGTCAGTCATTAATCAACTAGCCATCGTAGATTGATGGTCAGACATTGAAATTCCTGGCCTCCTCTGAGGCTTTGGATGTTTGATTTATCAATCGCCTCAGCTTCATTGAACTGATCTGTGTAATCATTATCATGTTGACTTGTTGCTGTTTCCACCACGGCCTCTATGGCCCCTCTATCGAGGTAGTTCCAGCACCACAAAAGTTTAGTGATTGATTATACTACAAAACATTTGTTTGGTCAAGCGGCTTAGCGCTGTGTCTGGAGCCAAATCGACCCGATCACAAATCACAAGAAAATCAATCAATAGAAAATCATCGTGATTTTATATAGTATTTAAAAACATGCCACATCATGGCTGCTTGGTGATGATTCAGCATTATATGTCACTATGAGAAAATCTGCTCATAGTTTTTAGCTGTAAACAGTAATTATCCAACTGATATTCCTGTGTTAATTTGTGTCATCTTACCAAGCAAAAATATGAAATCATGAACTCAAAACACTCTAAATGATTGTAATAATTAATAGGTAGTGAAATTCTAAGTGAGAATAATGGCTTGGAGTGATTTTTGATTTTTATCAGCTCACCCTGTCTCAATTTCTTAATCACATAGCCAGTAGAATGCTGGTACTTTGAGGCTCTTGTCATAGCTACTGGCAAAACCAGAAATCACAGGGCTATGCCGACAAACGTGCCCAACTGCATGCTGTACTATATTAAGAAAAGCCCTATGGTGTGTAAAGATTGCACATCGGATCTTCTAGTGTGCGACAGGAAATAAACCTGGGATTTACTCATCTCACCTTTTAGTTATCTTGGCCACAGTTCAATTTTTACAGTTAGACATTCGTGTGGCATGATGTTGAAAGTTGCCTTCAAGCATTGCTATGTTGATTGGCTCCCATCAAAATTGTCACACCCTGTCTTATTTTTAGAAGGGATATGCTCTTGCTTCTGGTGCTGTAAGGGTATTACTCCACACTTGGTTCAATCTCAAACCTGATACATTCTTTTTTGTATTTTTCTCACAACAGCCATGAATTTTTTCAGTGACCATAAAGTTGTTGCCTGTAATTTAGTCTTGATAAATAAACTAGTGTCGGGCTAGAACCGAAAATAGTGAAAGAGCCACAACTATTGCATTTTGGTACCAAAAATTTTGAGCAGTTTAGACTCTAGTCAATTGAGTTTCCAATACCAAAGCTTTAGGTTCCACCTGATTTGGAACTAAAATGGTATGGAACCGAACTAGTACCAAAATGAGAAAGACGCAAACAACCCCTTGAAAACCATGTACCAAAACCTTGTTATCAAGAAGTAGGAACCAGAACCAAGGTACTGTGGAACTATCAGTAGCATCCCAACACTAAAATATTCTATTTGCTCTATACTCTATTTTTGGAACTTTCCGTATTTTTACTGTGTAGCAGTTCTTATAATACAGGCAGTGAGTTTTGAGTCTTTGGATGTAGAATAACTTAGGGACAGATATTGAGATGCACTGTAGGATTTTTATCTACATGGTCTTGTGTACATTTACATAAACTGCCCATGATTTTGATGAATATACTCTATTTGTGTGTATACGAGGGTTCATTACATCCTCTGTCAATTAAGTTTTTTTCTCCTCTGTAGGTGTGAGAGAGACATGTCATGTTCAGTGATCTGGAGAAAAGAGTTCTGAGATTATAACACATATCATCAGAGGATGGAAAACAAGACGAGGACGCTGTTCAGCCTTATACACACTTATGAGAGGTTTTTATGGCGGAATGATGCTGATAATATATTTGGATGTATTGGCTAGAAAAGAGATTTAAGATGGAAAAAAATGCTGCCTCCATAAATATTAATAAAACGGAGAGTTATGCCTCATGTTAGTTGGCTAGCGCCAGGAATCTTAGTTTCATATATTGCCTCACTCTCTTTTTTTGCTCTCGCGTGCTAATGCTAATTTCATAAGCGCCAAGTATGCCAAAATCAGAGTTATTAAAAATTATAAAACTGACTGAGAAATTTAGCAGCAAATCGTTTGTGCCAAAATTGTGCTCTCGTTTAATTTCTGTTCCTGTTACTGTTATTTATTTGTGTATCCATCCGTACACGCATATGTGTAGTACATGTATATTGTTACGTTTTTAGAGCATGTTATTATAATGCTGCATACATAATCTATTAAACAGTACACTCATTTCTTCTGTAACTCAATGTTTCTTTCTCTGAAGAAGTCATTACAAATTGGCTAAATTAAATGGTCAGAAAGAAAAAACCGCTGTGATTTAAAAACAAAAACACAACTACGATAAGAAAACAGGCTTTATTATACTGCTGCCAATACTCATTTGGGTGAAAAATTCAATTACATTGGGCACTTTGTAAAAGCACTGAAGTTGTTTCAATATGATGTAGAGGCCGTTTTCCCATGACGCGATTATGGCCGCTCCGTTTCACCACACAGCGTTAAGACTGACAGGGCTTATCTCAGGATTTGTACATAGTTACATGTTATTACAGTCTTTCCTATGACAACCAGGAGAATGCCCATAAGGCCTGCCTGTTTGTGGCGCTCCACCCTCCTTACCTCAATCAATCACGGAATTGTAGTGAACTGTTTGAGTTGGGAGTGAGTCATCACTACTGCTGGCCTCAAAATATCCTTCTTTTGAATTATAGACACTTACCCGTATCTAATCTTTAGGAATGGACATCATTCATAAAAAATAATGAACATTTATGTACATATTATGTTGTTTTTGTAGTAGTGGTCGAATCTGTAGGAAGGGCACACTTTATTTACAGCACCAATGAAATGCAGATTACCTGCTACTCTCATTTCAAAACACACACCGGTAGTCAAGATTTGACTCTCATAAATGTGGATGCGGACACAGATTTTCCCACACTGACACAGGACAGAAAAGTTTATGGTTTGCCTTTTGTTTGCAGGCTTTCTCATTGATGCAAATGCAGGAAAACAAAGCAATTATTGTGCTGATAACTCTCCCAGGTCATCCAGGCTACATTGGATGTTCATCAAGTTTGTCAATTGTTGCATTGCTTTTGCTGAAGAAATAAACATCATCTTGACTTGGCACTCCAGCCTACATTGCACATATAAGATTTCTTGTCCTGCCTACAACTTGATATTTCTAGGTTTTCTCACTTTCTATCATGCATATTTACACTATCGGGTTTCCACTTCCAGGTTTCTGCTTGTAAAATTATGCTCTGGTGTGTAAATGTCATGTTGATCATTTGATATTGTTTTCAACCACAAGCTACCTTTCGACTAATTATTGAAAGTTGCTGGATAATTCGACAATAGGATTATTGAAGCAAGCTTTTGTGTCTGCAAAAAAGTATGTAGACTAAATAGGTGCATGAAATCAGGCTGACATTTATAGAGACAGGAGCTTCGCTCCCGTTTTGATATGGTGATGTGTTGACAATTCAAACTTTAGGCCTTCAATTTTTCCTAAGACTACATTTCATGCTGGGATAAATTTGTGTGACCACTTGTAATGACACCCTGTTAGCATTTTGTGGTCTGCGCTCACTCATTTCTACTTGCCATCCTGTCTTCTGTTGACTTTGCCCCTGGCAGCTATTTTTAAGTGGCTTTCAACGTTGAAAAAATACCTCATTGTGGCTCATTGAAAATCTTTCGTCTTAGAAAAACAATGATCACTGGAGCTTAGATGAATGGTCCAATATCAAAGCGTAATTTATTAATTCAGTCTTTGATATAAAAATAAATAAAATTTTGACCTCAGGGTGCAATATTATATCTGATGTTGTTACAAATGTGGGCCTTTGACATTGAAACAGTAATGGATGAAATCTCAAGATAAATAAATTTTTCTTAAAAAAATATCTTCAGCAATTTAGATTCTTTTACCTGGAGGCCAAATATGCTCTTTGGTCAAAAATAACAACATCTGCAACACAAAAATTCCTCAACGCTGAGAAAATGTCATAATTACAGACTAGTTTGAAAGAAAAAAAAACTTGACTTGCCTAGATATCCGGCTTTTATAACTACTGTGCTTGCCTGAGTTCAAAGAAGACCAATAAGTATGGATGCCATTTCATCATCAAGATGGGTGAGACGAATATCAGATTGGAGAGCTATTTACATAAAGGTTGAGTAGAAAAGGTTACAGTGTACTCATGTTCCTATACACATGTACATGAGGAAAGAATAAAATACATATTCAATTTGTCAAAATGTGACAGTTATGTTGAGCGCATGGCAATATCTGGTATAGTTTGGGAGAAATGTGCGCCCTTGAGAACTCCCGATTTTCCTCTTTGCGCCAACACTGCTGATATGGTGTAGGTTTCGAAAGCTGCAAAGTCTTTGTGTATCTACGTGTGCCAACTGTAGGTCGTCATGATTATTTATTACAAAGTGAAAGCAAGGGTATATGTATAAAATTCTTCAGTTTACCGGGATAGATTGTGGTGTGCACTGGCAAAGATGAATTTATGATGATCACCTTAGTTGAATTCTCCAATATAACGACAGCAATAGGGTCAACAAAGTTGTGTAGGAGAACGAAATCCTTGAACTTGATGACTGAACTGATGCAGTGTTTATTTTGATCTGCATGTTACCACTGTAGGTATCTGTATTGTTCTTTGTCCGACTATCGTCGGTTTTTGATGGATTGTTACTGTAGAATATGTCTTCAGGCTGCTTATTCTGGCAGTACGTCTTTGTGTTGTACTTCATCCTGATGCAGGTATCTTCATCAATCAGTGGGTCTGTGTTATCACAGCGACAGTTGTCAAGCTTTACAGCTCGTGGTTGTCGGTTCAGAATATTCAAGCTGTTGTTGCATTTCTCTGAACACTCGAGATTATCGGGGTGATTGAGCCACATGTTCTCACAGTTTTTCTCAAAGAAATCCCAGGCTACGAAACACTTGGTGTTAGCTTCACACAACATACGCGCCAGAGAACAGCTTATCGTCTCCTCATTATCCAGGGTTTCAAGTGCTGCCAGTACCTCATCGCTGCAAACACCTATCCTGTCTCTTTGCAATTGGCAATCTTCATTGCCATCACAGTCACAGGTTAAAATATCTGTGCCAATGTCATCTTGAACTGTTACCAATGAGATTACCGCCCTCCTGCATTGATCAGTACAATAGTCCACCATGCCCAGCTTCACTCCTGCACAGGCGATGTTGAAATTGTTCATGGCCATGCTACATCCTATTCGATGTGAACATTTATTCCTGGCTTCCATGCAAGTTTTGCTCTCTACGATGTGGTAGCCGACTGCTAACAAAGTTAATGTGAGAAGAACTTTAGCCATAGTCTGTTTGATGTGTCTGTTGGAGGAATTACTGTTTGATACTGCTGTCTTCCAGAGGGAAGGGTAGTGTTGTGATGATGAGTCAGTCAGTTGTGTTTTGGACCACTAGATCATTACTCAAATATCCGAGTAGGTTTCGAGAGTTTCACACCAGCTGCCTGCGTTCAGAGGTGTTCGAACGGATACTGTGTCGAGTGTCCAACAGCGTAATGAGTTAATAACTACCGATGCCTGCCTACAACCATAAATATAAGAAGGTACAATAATACTTTGCTGTTTAACTCGCACCACCAGTGATGCAGAAGTATGTCAAACATGTCTATTGCCACCTGAGAGAGCATTAAAAGTCTTTTGAACGATTGTAAGGTCTAAAAAAACTGTAAAACTAGATTTGAATGGTTAGGGCTCAGCTTCCGAGCTAGTCTATTCACGCCTATTATGATTAGTAAAAAAATTACGCCTGCAGCTATAAATTCTTTTGTTTTTATCAAATTGCTCGGGCCTTATATTTACGATTTTAAAGATTGGTTCTATGTGAGGAATGATTGCGAGTCTATGAGCGCCGATATGACACATTTTTGCCATCAAGCTGTCAGCTGCATGGAGAATAGAGGAGGCATTCAGATATGAATAAATTGAGAAATAATTGATCCCTGATTGACGATGAACGAACCTTGCCTTCAATTCATCATCAGGCTGACATCTTGCTCATATGAGTAATCCCTGTGTTCATTTCATACACCTGGGGAATTTCGAAACCCTCTGTTATATACATAGACAGGACTTTTTTTAGATCAGAGAAACAAAGCTATTCTTAATTATATCTTGCTATGGATCGGCATATGTGAAGAGATCACCAATCGATAGGTTGTATGGAGGGTCACAGGTGCTGAGGTGATATATTTATACTTTATAACCAGATGAGGAGGATTAGCACATTCCGTGCTGCAAAATAGCATCATTATTATATTGCAGATAGCAGCCATCGACCAGGGCCATGTCTTATGAATCCTAAACCTAATGTGTGAACAGTCTGCCTAATCCTCATTTTTCCCTCAATTTTTTGTGATCAAGGCATTCCAAATTATCGTTTTTGGCTTCTCACGATTATAAACGCTGATTTATGTGGACATTAAGGATATGATATCAATAAGATATTTTTGAATGAATGAAAGTCTTACCTCTTGCTGTGTGCAAAGCCAAAGTTGGAAACTAACCCTGGCTAATTTTATAAGTCCACAGAGTTTTGCTGTCTTCACTGCGATGGAATCGGGTTTCAGTAGTTGTAATGTAATGTTGATCTTGTTAAGATGAATGTTAATATGACATCCTACACCTTCGACAATCAACTTGTGAACTGAAGTCGTGCTATGACACCGCCGTAATTATTGGCTACGCAGTGAGATGAACACGGGTAGATGGGGGAAGATGCCAACGAAGGTATATAATTACAACCCTTCAGTCAAATTGCTCTCAACAGCCTCCCAGCTACTACCTATCTATTAACTCAGACGGTTTGCCAATGGGCAATGATGATGAATAAATTGGCGATAATTTTAATGATGAATCCCTGGTTGATGATAATGTACTGAAGTTGTCCAATTTAGTGTGTGTTGTTTATTTGGATATCTGCCACCAAATGTCTCGTCGATGATATTACCTTCCTTCTTATAAATATCAGCAGACTATTAATGAATGGTGAGTCTGGCACGTCTTGCTCAGCGAGGCTCAATGCTATGTCTGAGTGTGGTTGGACTCACGTCTCTGCGGTAATATTACCATCTCTTCTCCGCACCAGCTCAGAACCTGCTCACTCATGCGAGGATTAAGAGAATTGCCATCAGATCACTGGCTGTAAGCTGGTGTTAGAGATGATGAAGCATTGTTGTGGACATTTCCTCACCAATAACCTTAGTGCGGAATGTTGCGGTTAGCAGAACCCTAACTCGACTTCATTTGTCATGGCTGGCCACCAGCCTAAATTGTTGGTTTGTTTTCTTGGTTTAATACAGTCGGAATAAATTTAAATGTAAATCTTTTTTTTTTCCAACTAATTGACTGAGACCTGTCAGAATTGCTCTTTGTCCAATTCACAGAAAACACTTGGTAAATGCGTCGGTTCTTGACCCTGGAAAAAAATTAAAATTAAAAATAAGTTGCCAGACGTCCTTTTTAGGAGCCTACAACAAATACAAAGCGTTCTACCTGTTACGTAGACCTACCTGTTACGTAAATCAAAAACTGTCAAGGGTACTGGCCATAATTCTTGCTTAGCTATTTTTTTGTTATTTCAGGTTAACCCTATGCGGTGTAGAACCTTTTGAAGAGACCAAGGATTTTGGGGTTGCGGTAACATTTAACTTATTTACTGATGACTTGTGCAATAAAAATGATGTTGTGTAATTTTTGGGGGTCCAGTAATAGGACCATCCACAAGATTGTACAATCAGTAAGAGTTCAAAAGTTCTGGTGATTGCGTTAATTTTGTAAATAATACGTTTTTTGGAGCAAATGTGGATAAAGAAATATCAACAGATCAATCCCTGTTAGAAAATGTTCTAGCCCCAAAGCAAAAACAGGTATGCAAAAAATAACACTGCAAGAAATTCTTGATATTACATAATTTAGTTTGGTGATCAGGTTTTTGTTAGATGGTCTCTTTTGGGAATCTCGATCGTCTCCATCTACTCGGACATAGAATTTTAAAAACCCAGTCTTCAGTTGAGTGAATAAAACCAGTGGGGAAACCCCTAAATTATGAAATTGGCAACCAGTGATATTTTCCCCTTTAGCATAGTTGTTGTTTCTTCGCACGCTGTCAGCAAATAAATTTTAAAAATTTTTTATTTTATGCTTATTTACCAGTGAGGCAAAATTAAATGAATTACTTTAGCAAGCATCCGTTGGTTTCAAGACTGTCTAAAGGTTCTGCTTAATTTTCGGGGTACTTTGTAAAATTCTGGGCTAAACTACATTCCATGATGGACGATGTCAGTATAGAAGGAGGGTATGGAAGTGTGTTATGATGGAACAAACTGTGCTTCTGCCTCCTGACGCCCACTCAGGCGTCTCAAAGCGGATACGGGAGATAGGACGTGGGATGGCCAGGGAGTTTTGATGCAACAATATTAATCTTTCGGACATTTTATTATATTATGAGCCTTCAATAGAGACACAAATAACCAAGTAGTAACATATTAATTTCCCTTCCAATTATTAGCAATTATTGATACCGGGTAACTATAAATAACAATAAAATATGGACATAATACAAAGGGTTTATTTGACTTTGGAAATTATGAAAAAAGATGAATATAAATTGATGCACTGAACGTAACTCATTTTTTTCTTCTTCTTGGCTGTACCACTAGTGAAACACAGAGCTGACACTGGGTCAATGACAGAGCAAAAAATGCAATTTTGGTGCAATCTCAGATGGCCAGTGCCACGTACAAAAAACAGGTGCTTGCAACCAGCCAACAGGACATATTTTGGTGGAATAAAAACCGTAAACCCATAATAATCACTTGTGTTTCTGGGTTGTCAAAAATGTTTACTGGGAAGAATTGTATAATCACACCAGAGCAGTTCATCGAGTGCTAATCGATTAGTCTGTGTAGCCTTGCAGAGACCTACAGAATTATCCAGACGCTCCCACCAATCATGTTTCTGTGAATTTTTGAATTTATAATAATAGACTGTGTAGCAAGAATTCATTTATTCCATTTTAGATGTGGAGGTTGAGCAATGATATTATGTGGTGTGTCTTATGCGGTTTTGTGCCAGTCTTGTTGTGTGATGATATGTTGTTGTCCTGCCATAATATCTGCCATAATGTTTGCACTGACTTTGGTTGCCAAATAAATCTAGCCATAGCACATATACACCCAAAAATCCCTTGTAGGGCTTTGCCACTCACCTGCAATAATGAATGGTAAAGAAAGGTCAAAATACTGTTTTCAGTGAACGTCTGCTACTGGTCTAGGACAAAACTATGGAATTCTGTTCAATCCGGACTAAGTAGGCCCTTCAAGTCTTTTATAAACATTAATAGCCAATATATACCATTTTTATATTTTTTTGCTCGATAAAACTTCATGAACTCCACAAATCATATAATATGCACCTTAAGGATAGCGGTGCTCGCATCTTCAAGTCAGGTTATTGGTATTTACTTAAAAGTTCGGTTCTAGTCTTGTCCATATAACTAAAATTAAAAGAAAATAATAATAATAACCATAATCATATCTGGGAGTGGCTAGTACACGAAACCACCATCAGACTGTCCAGGGTCCTGTGGTGTGGTGATCAGGTTCCTTAATTCATGGATAATGACAGTATAATACCTGTGAGAACAAGAGACACTTCCATGTCTGAGAGCATTTGACGGTTTTCACTTACAGCACTGAAACCCGATGAGTGAATACCAGTATGGCGCGAATCCTAATTATTTATTTAAATTAATTGCCTTATTAACGTTCTATACAGTTTTGGAATGTGAGGAAACCAAAACCGATAGCATGTTATACACATCCAGTTGATACTAGCTATTTTTGTCGAAAATGGGAGCTGCTCACAATGGAAACCCTTAAGATTCATTCATTCACTTTTATTATACTAGTCTTATGGGAAAATGATATGGGGCAACCAATATCATAGGCAATTGGGAAAGTCAATTCACCATTGCTTTTGGATGACCTTCACCTACATAGTGGACATCTTGCTGAGCTAACTTTGGAGCGTTTAATTTGAGCAGTACCAGATGTCGACATTATTCATTTTAATAATAGAATCAGCCCATAATCAGGCCTTATTGAAGATGTTTTCGGAAACATACTACTTTTGGAGTTTGGTGAATGAGTCTAAATCATTTATATTTATGTTTTGACCTGATTGATGACCACTTAGATCATAGTGAAATCCTCACTGCTCAGCCCCACTATACTCAACATCCAGGTAGGTACTCATCATTGAAAAGGAGAGTTATGAAAATGATGAATGGCGTCTCTTTATTATTCCAAATAATTTAATAAGTACTTATAAACCATAATTGAAAATTGCCTAGTATTTTAATGATCAATCAAGCGGTGCTGACAGATTGAATACACATAAGAAAACCGGCCTCCATTTATCAACACATTTTTCTTTGGAGACAGATTGTAACTTGAGTCATTGAACCATGGCTCGATTTCCTCCGCTGTCAAACCGCAGTCTACCAGATGAGCTATAACTGATGATATCGCAATCCCTTCTACATTTAACCAAATTCAGTCGCTCAATACTACATGACGTTGCTTTTCATAGACCGGTGGCAAAGTAAACAGCCATAATGCGTCCTAGTCTAAGTTTCCAGGTCAATTTTGATTCTGCTCACTGCTGACTGTATGTGACATGACTTTTACGGATACACAACAGCAATCAAAATCATTGTCAGAAGAGCACTAACATCATCACAACCATAGCAGGGAAAACAGTGAAGAGTTTATCGTAAATCAGTTGCGTCAAACTTTAATATAGCCATATCTCTGTAGTAGTGCGATCGCTAAAGTCATTCAAGGACATACACTATGGCAGTAGATGGGTTGCTGTGATTAGGCGTCAAGTGAAATTAGTTGAGCTAATCCTTTTTCCACCAGCGACTGAGAGCACTTATTGCACCGGCAGCTGCCTCCAATGTTCTCAACCCTGTCAACAAAATACAACACCAGCGTATGGAAATAATGAATAGTGTAAACTAAAAGTTGAGTTCAGAACTAAATCATTGTGTTTGCCAATCTTTGGCTTATGCATGGTCTCAAATGATGATATACATGTATGCACCAGTCATTGTATCACACTTTGCAATATCTACATTGTGCAATTTGTCACTGAGTGATTGAGGACAATCTGAGCTTCTGTTTGCAGACGAAAGACTCAAAACTCGGATGAAAGTACTGAGGCCTTATCAATCCATTACAGTCATTGTGAGGAAAACTCCTAGTATTGGAAAAAAGAAGCATTACACCTGATATTTTTTTACAATTATTAATTGAACATGGATATCATAAACAGATAGATTTCTTTTGATATGATCACCCATCAAAATATAAAAAATGGGCCAGAACCTTTAAATGGCATTTTGGACGAACCTTGTTGGCCTCGGCATGCTCGATCAACAGCCTTAGCTTCAGCATTGCGTTTTGACTGTACCAACTCATTGATGACGATACTGGGCTCCAAAAACTCTGCTTCCTTCTGATGTGCCACGAGGTAATCAACAAGAGGCTGGAACATCTCACTGTCCACAAACTCCACCACCAGGTGTCGCTCAAATATCGCCTTCAACACAGGACCGTTCTCTGCAAACTCCTGTCAACGCAAAAAAGACGGCAAATCAACAAGGCATTAACAGAGTACATTTAAATTAAAATCTCTATTTATAATTGCAATTCAGATGGATTTGACGCATAACTCTACTAGGATTATCAGGATCAGGCTTGTTGAAACACTCTATAACGCTGATAATGATCTTCTAAAAATAAACTAAACAACACCATAACTTCTATAAACTTGTTTTCACCCTGTGAACTAGAGGGTTGAGATTGGTGCAAAACATCTGATATGGCTTGAAATGTTTCAATATGATCAACAAAATTATTGTCAATCTCATGTCAAGCATTTCCATATCAGATAATTATGTTTTAATAATATTTTTTACACCGCAAGTATTTTGTTTACCACATTTCGATTATCTCTTTGGTTCGCTTCAGTGCAGGTGACAAATTCTTCAAAATTAATGTGTTTGCTCAAGAATGGATTTGAGGGATATATAAGTTGAGCAAGCGGTCACATTTATCTCAATCAAAAATATGAACAATGTCACAGTATTTGACATCAATTTATAGCAAATATTTAAATTCAAAATCTTAAAATATTGCAACAATTTGCGTTGTTAGAACTATTTCCCATTCATTCACATGAAAGAAAGCACAGAACTGAATTGAAGTTTCCCAAATATATGACCATTGTACCATTACCGGTAGTTGTGTTTCATGGAACTGACACACAAATACTTCTCTCATTTTTTAATCAGTCCATCTATCTATTTAATGCATGCTCAATCGCAATGGTGTGTAAACCCTACGTACTATAAAATGAAGAAGAAAGAAAACCTCTTAACTACGCTCTTATCTAGACTATATTTATATCCATGTTTATACATATATTTATATATACATTGGTCCCGTATTGGATTGTTTACATTCCGAAAATTGTTTAATACAAAAACAGGTGAATGGTAGACGTTTGCTTCGCGTAAACTATTTTTTGTATATTATGATTTTCTTATGACCCTATATGTCTGACTACATCGCCGGTCAAACAAGGTCTATATCTTTCTACGAGCTGCAATTCTATAAAATAGGGACACACTGTGGCCAAATACAACTTAAAACTTAAAGCTTGTTGTTGTAAGTGTCAGAGTGTGGATACAATGACTACTGACCTGGTGGTTATCAGATATAAGCCCGATGACATCTTCTTGTAAGACAGGTGATTCTGAATGTAAAGCTAACATGGCAGCTTGTTGCAGGTGACCTCTAGCTTTTAGACAACTGTAAGCTTGCTGAAAATAATGAGGAAGAACAACAATGCTGCAAATTCTACACGAGTTCAACATAATATTGCATGAACCTGTAACCTGGTGCAACTGCAATGTATATGAGCATTATCACCACAATACGATTATCATTCTTACGCTTTCGAAAAAAAATTATGTATTTTACCAAGTTCAGCTCAATACCCTATAGGTTGTAGGGGATCGCAAAAATATAGTATACTTACTAGTTTCGAGGAATCTTTTAAATTCAGTGATCAAAACTTGAAATCAAACGCTATGTAAAGAACACTACATTGCCTGTAGTTCAATTAAGAGCTCAAACGGTGGTGAATGAGGTTTGTGGCGCTCAATATCAAAAACGCACACACAACTCATACCTCACCTCACGCAACAATGTTTGATGAGCATGCGGGTTGATTATCTAAAGTGTGAAAGAAAAGGATGATCCTCATCTCATACTTACTTGTACTACACCTTGATTGAGTCGCTCTGTGAGACACAGAGCTACCACATTTTCTGCTGCTGGGACACTGTTCACTTTGGCGAGCATACCCTCAATCAACTTTATCCATAACGAGCTGCAAAATACAATGAGCAATAAGAATCTAATGTCACTGCCATATCCATGCCGTAAACTTAATAAGTCTATGATCCATGCGCATAACATTTGTGGCCATCAGAGGATGTTAATTCTAGAATATCTGTCGGTGGAGTTTTCCATATACTCTGTGTTTCATGCAGAGAGTGGCATGAGACTGAGAGCGAATGCCCTTTAGACCAGAAGTGGCCTGAAGGTCTTGAAGCAATAGTTTCAGCAACAGGAAGAGGCCAGGTGGAAATCAGCAGGCCTAAAACCTCTACCGCTATATCAACTGTAGTACATTTAACCAGAGAAAACTCCCTTGATTAACCATTAATGTTGTGAATTAAATTTATGTGAGATTGATTTTTGACCATAAATGAACGAAAAACCTAAAATAATTGCTAATTGTGCATGCCTTACGGATCCAAATCCTAAAAATTATGCCCTTGGGCCTCCGAAGTCAATCTTGCCCTTGGGCTATAAGCCCTCGGGCAAGCTTGTCATTTGAGTCCCGCGGGCAAAATTTTTGGATTT
>ERZ1740059.852-NODE-852-length-15558-cov-12.369799_pt1 | contig 15558 bp, 9 predicted proteins | sample MGYA00581744_ERZ1740059 | MGnify/ENA primary metagenome ERZ1740059 (study PRJEB43018, sample SAMN04849738) | marine metagenome | isolation source: floating plastic debris | place: Pacific Ocean | collected 2008-08-28 | study: EMG produced TPA metagenomics assembly... | reverse complement strand
AATAAGGTTGCATCGTTTCTATTCTATTATTGTTCTGTAGGAGGCCATTACTAAGTCACTAGCTGAATATAACGAGCACATAAAATCACTCAAAGAGGACATGGATGAAGCAACCAAAAGTGCCGATCAAATCCGTAAACAGATTCAAGATTTCAGGAGGAGGTAGGCGGGCACATAATGAAAATTTAAGTTTGAAAACACTCTCACAGTAATTTATTAGCAATTTAATTTGGCAATTGACTCCGCGCTTTGTCCAGCACCACAATTAACTTATTACCAATGGTCACTTAAAGTTGAAAACACTCCATCAGCTGCTGTTTGATTTTTGCCGTCAGTAGGATAGAATGCACCAATGCATGGTACGATACACAACACAACATCGAAAATATATAATATATTGGTGTCAAAATGTTAAGTAGTACAAATTGATAAGTAAATGCATTACATTGCGGAAAGCTGATGCCAAAAAATTACCATTTAGCAGAAATCTGTCATTGTAATGACAATGACAATTTGTTGAACACCTGGGTTCGTGAACATACAAGTAGGTAGACCATGAGAAATGTTTCCGTGACTTGGATCAGTTAATTCGAGGATTTCTCATCAAATATTTGGCAATTAAATTTGCATTTTTTTTTATCTCAGCTTGAGTTTGAGAAAGTTAGATTCTCAGACTGACCCACTTGAACAGTTTGTCCAATCTCTGCAGTGCCTGTCACCATTCACCATTGTTTTAGTACAATGAACTCCCGTTCCCGGAAGAAGGTGAACTCCCATTCCCGGGAGAGGGTGTTCGTTTTTATGTGTGATCAAAGTAAGTTTCAATCGATCATAGCATACCCAAATCCATTGATATCAATGAAACAATTATCCAATCAGTTCATGGAACAGAAGTTCGATCATTTTTTTCCATGCAACTTCAACTATCAACCTCTTCAGCAGTGCTTAGTGAAGAGGTCATCAATATGGAAATTTGGAACAAATCACAGCGAGATAATTACTGATATTGGTTGTTATAGGTCTGGATCTGTGAGAACGACAGATAAATGCTCAGTATGCAGCTTCCCTCTTGTCACCAGATCCTTTTATCTGTTCCCATGTCAGCACAAATTCCACTCTGACTGTCTAATTGCTGAGGTCGGTGAGCAATGTTGATTGAGTAGCTATAGGCTCTGCTGAAATGCTCTTACTATGAGTATGAACTAGGCTACTGGATACATACATGTGCATGTTATAGCGGAACCAACGGCAGCATAGTACATGATGTTTACTAATATTTATAGCCTTGACATAAAACATCTTGTAATTTATTTTGCCTATGCCTGAACTGCTAGGAAAAGCAGTGAAACTATTTTAATGGTTATCAAAATCAAGGTTATGCTGGTAAATCGATTAGATATCTTGGATATATTGGACAAATCTATAGTTGAAATCACCTGTTATGTTGGGAAAAGATCCAAACTTTTGAAAACAGAATATTTATGCTCCTATTAAAAGTGAAATTACACCTGGTACAAGATTGTAGGTTGATCTTGATTTTCAAAAAGATAACCCAATTAAAGTGCATGTTTCATTTATGGAATAGTAATTTTCCTAATTCCTACCATTACCACACAGGTGTTGCCTAGTTTGAGTTCTAATATGAGGCATAAAGTAGAGGATTTACAGCGTAGAGTTGCCAGCAGAGAAGATACCTACAGTATAACCTCTGTATCATCCACATCTCTCACACAGATGTCTACTAAGGTACTGTAACATCCTGACGAATACACTAAGTTGTGGTGTCAAGACTACATCTATGCCTTCTAAATTAAAAGCGCCTTTACTACAAAAAAAAGATAGTTAATATGTGGTAATGGTATCTGGTAGTATTTGTACTCTAGAAACCTCAGCTCAAAACTTTCCCACAGGTTTCATTGTTATAGTGGGTCCCACAGTTACACCTTGGCAATGATAATGCATCGTGTCAACTTGCTGTCATCACATTAATTTTTGAAATCAAAACTTAAACTAGACAATTCTGTCTGGCACTTATGTTGCAGGCGGTAGCGTGATGGAAATCATGCAATCATTTTCATGTACATGCCATATGTCATGCCATTCCCCCTATCTATTGTTATATTCCTGGGAAATCTATGATCTGATTTTAGGCAGATTTCATGTGGATGCCTTTCGCTACTGGAATAAAATGGTTTATTATTTTGGTGACTCATGTACATAAAGTCATCATAAGTAGGTTCAGTGCTTGGAAATTGTGTATGCTTGCCAATTGCCAAGGAGATACATGATATTCTCTCCATAAAAATGATAAAATATGGGAAATGTTGCTTTAAAAACTGTGCTGTAGCTTTTGAGAGTGACTCATAGAAGGGTATGATGAACTGTCACTTTCACTCATAACAAGCGGTGTCCCCATTTCCATGGTGCTGCTAACTACTCTTTGACGATCTGGTCCCACAAAATTCTGAGCAATGTTTTCGTTTTTTTCGATTAAACATCACAAACCTCATTGCTCCTGTAGCTTTTCGCGTTGTTTTTATTGATCAGTACATCGGCAGAAAATCCTTGTTCCCCTTATACTGATGGTAATTATGATTTCTTGTAATATACCCCACTGTCGGTTTGCTGTTTATAGCTTTACACGAAAAGCTACTTCCTTATTTTCCAGAAATACTTTTCTAGTCTTCAAAAATGAATGTGTAACCCGGAAAAATGAGTACTTTTTATAGTAGGTAATCGATAAAGAAGAGAATTTCTATAGGGCTATCTAGTGGTCAATTTGTGGTCTGATATAATTTTATTCAGATTTTATTTAACATTGCTAGAGATCTGAGACATTGGGGTGTCAGAAATGCAATGCAATTATGCAAATTCACAAATCGAGTTCTGGTTCAAAATGCTCCTGTATGGGAATTTTTCACTGCAGGAATATAATTTTAGATACTCTCTGGAGAGTAAGAGCATTCTAATTATATGTGATATTATTAGCCTCACTCGGGCTCCCATAGAGTTGTTGACCTTCACCTGTACTGTGGTACCCTGGAAGCTGTGCGGTTCTAGCGCATCCTTGTATACATGTAGTGTGTTTATAACACGCTGTGAAGTTCCGCTGTTGTTGTGTTTGCAGGCGGAACTTGACGACCTGGTGGCTGCTGAATGTCTTTACTGTGGAGAGCAGATTATCAGGTAATCACTGCTATCTGATCACTATGTTGTCCTGTTGATATATTGTTCACTTTTCCATATCGCTGCGTATTGCACACACTTGTGCAGCCTATTCACCATCCTCTTATGACTAATGACACTTCCGTCACATATTCAAATTGAGCAAAGCTGTTCAGAAGAGTAAATTTATAGAACTACTGTTAATTATAAGGCCACACAGTTGATGGCATGTGCCACCACCGTTTATGCTCAGTGAGATAAGTGCTATAAGGTTTGAGGAGGCTCATCGATCGGGTACTTGTAACGCTGCGTGAGGGTTTGAGAGATCCCTCCAAATCACCAACCTATCACTCTACCCCCCTCCCACCATTACATCACAACGGCACACAATAATCCATAACGGAATTTCTTCAAAGTCTCTCTCATCAAAGCAAAAATGTCTGATTATTGTAATTTTATATCAATATGGTGTGTAATATAATTAAATGTTAGTGGGTGACATGTATATTACAAACAACTCAAGTGCTCTTGTTGACCTGACTTGATAGTGTTGTCACATGGTTGGAGAAGCATAATTATACCACCATTCGTAATTGTCACATTTCCAGCTGCAAGGAACTGTTGTACATCCATTCCAATCCAGAATTGGAGACAGGAGATTTAGAGTTGTCGTCACACTATTATTGTGTATTATTGTATGACCCTACCATGACATCCTGGAGATACTGTCAACTATAGTTTGTGAACTTTCCTGGAGCCATTTGTAGTCTAAAAACATGGTTCTTTTTTATCTCCATGTTTTCCAAAACAAGATTTGATGTGTTTGGCATGCATTGGCACGAGAATAGCGGGCAGTATTTTAATGTTTTTCCAGGTCTGTGGATGAGCCATTTATCACATCTGATGAATACAATGAGGCAGTAGACAGCTGGAGTTAGTACTATGATGAGATTGTCTACATGGTATGTGACATTCCACTCAAATTATACAATCATAGACACCTGCTCAGCTAAGCCACTCCACTCACTCACTCCTCACAGTATATCTGCTCTGCTGGGGTTGTTGGCTTCTAGCCGCTAGATGACAACATTTTTAATGTACCAGGCTCCTCGAGTGGTGAATAAGGCTAAACTGTAATCTCGGAAGTTGATTCTGATTATAATATCTGGTTTGTTGGCCTGACACATAGCTTTCATTGGTCGTCAGTCTTAATATTTTTTTACAAATTGTTTAAAGATTTTTTCTTTATTTCACAACAGATCAAATATTAATTTCAATTGGTGCTAATCGTATTTTAGAGCAATTATCACCTACTATACTCTGGTAGATGTGATTTTTTAAACATTAAAATTATTGATACCTTTCCCAATTAGAGCAATTACTGGCATCATCAATGCAGAGAAATTAGTAGGGTCTGTTTCTATATCAGCATTAACTCTTATTGATGTCTATGTCGCAATTATTGTGAATGAGGACAAAAATATAGCTAAATCATTCATGAAAGGAAATCTCAATGGATCTCATAAGGACTGATACTATGAGAGCATTTCTTTCTTTTGAATATTATATTAGCGAGGCCGAGATTCACCCTAAGATCTGCATGCCCAAAACTCAGGGTTTATTCAGGGGAGACAACTCATCACAAACCAGCCAGCCAATGTAGACTCCTACTAATTACTGGGTGGCATGATTAAACTTCCTGAAATCTGTGACATGTAAATCAAAGATACTAATATACTTGTCTGAATTATCACCACAAAAAATGAGCAATTAACATTGAGAATTAGCCTGATTTAATAGCTGCCCAGCCAGTAAGGGCACCTTATTGTGTACTCTATGGTCAGGAGTAATTAACGTGACATAGTAAATGAGCACCATAATTTTGGCATTTACTTACAAACCCGAGCATTAAGCTCATTTCTGGTTACTTGAAGTTGATTTTGGACTGCTGTGTACACTTGCTAGATAGTGTTATTAGACTAAGACCTGTGTCTAAATAATATTTTGGTTATTTGGGCAAACAGATTTGTGTATTGAGCTTAGAGGGCCAAGGCATTGTTCAACGCTGCATATTCTGCAGCAGTACATTTGTATGTAGAGCTAGTCATGGCAATCAAGCTAGCATGCTGCAACTGCAAAGTGTGTCAGTCTTTGACATTATTGGGAGTAATATTAGTTAGTTTAGTACACACATGTACAATATTAAACCACGGCTAGGGTTGTCCTTGTACTGAACTATAAAGTTATGTTTATGAAAATTGAGCTCACTTGAGTTTAGTTTTGAAGTTTTATTATTCAATATCCCTGCCATAAAAGTTGAACTTCATTCACATACATCCAAACAACACAGAATAAAGATAGCATCATTTTAAAATGAAGACAATAATGTAAAAATATATCAATTCACAGAACCTGCCGCCAGACCGCAGTCTAGGAACACATAATAAAAAATGTATCAAATAGGTGTGAGAGGCTTCATATACATGTGGTAGATAAGTCAAGTTATTCACAATAAAATTTCCATTTGTAAATAAAAGCTACATCTCTTCATCTCTTTTAGTCTATAAAATGTCTCACGTAAAGCCGATGCCGAAATGTAGTTGTAATTGAGACGATAGAAATTCATTGTGGATTGTCTGAATGTAATTCTGAGGTGGATAAATGCTAAGCATACATAGATGAGTAATGAGATTTAATGTGCAGCATGTATACATAGGGCTCACAACCCAGATCAGTGAATATACAGAGCTACAATAAAATGGAATATTTCACATGTAGTGGACAGGGCAATAAATGCAGCCAACGTGGAGACCTAGGACAGCTAGAAGCTATAAAACAAACATCCCATAAATGTACAAAATGTAAACACTATAAATAAAATCATAATTATTATCTGGTACACATATCATCTCAAACATATTTATAACTCCTGTAGGTATTTAGAGCGAAAACATGATAAAGATGTTTTGGCAAAATAAGACTAAAGGGAACCGAGGTGATGTGAGAGTGAAGTCTCGTAATATTCAATGGAAAACGACATCCAAAACTTGTGGCATGGCAAAGAACCAAAATTTTGTTTTTTTTGCAGAAAATAGTTCTCAATTCTTTGCCGAAGTATAAGCAAAGAGTTTATTGCTACGTTTATGAGTGTCTATGTACAGTTTCTTTTACACAGTAATTGTGACGGAGAAGAAAAAAATGAGTATTGTTTTGCACATGTGATAAGAAAATAGCTATGCCCTCTCATGTGCCTCTCTTTGCATGAGATTCAACTGCTGTCATTCACAGGAAGCCGTGATTACTATCAGCCCTATTGCAGATCTGATAAAATGGCAGTTAACGGTGCTCAAGATGAGCTATCTCTGAGATGTGGCTAGCAGATCATTCAGAGAGTACCAATTCACCTTGATAACTATCTCCTGGTACATCAGTAGATAACCGCTGTTTTTGGTGCCCATCCTACACTGAGGTAAAGCGTCGGCAGCGCTGCCGACTTATCACATCCTCTCAAGACTTCCTGTTTAGTCAGCTCTACCGACAGGCACACGACTCAACCATCATGTCAGGGTATTGCTTCAAGACTATGTTATTATTTTCATCGTAGTACATGAGTGTCACGGTTTGTAATTTACTGGGCACGCAGCACGGCTCGGGCACATCTGATTTCACTCTTACTGATGTAAGAAGACTCTGTAACGTGGCATGATTTGTCATGTGCTTACCCTGGAATATAAAACAAAAGAGCTTATTTATTGTAATCAAGGATATCACAACTTTGTTGCTTTTGGAATCGACTGTCAAAGACAGGTGCACAATGGAAATCCTTTTTAATTTACTATACACAAATAAACAAGTTGTCACGTATGTGTAGGTTTCATGATACCTGAACAGGAAATATGAGCTCTGGTCAATTTATTTGAGAATGAAAGTTGGAGAAGGCTAGTGTTGCAGTGATGCCTTTCACAGCAATGTTTTATTTTCAACTGTCATGTTTATTTTGTAATGATGGTAAGTGAGATTAAGTCAGTGAGCTTGCTTGGGGCGAAAAACATTTGTCAATCATTTGTCTTGGCGTTGACCCGAAGCTAATTTGAGAACTATAGCTACACCCATTAGTTAATTAGCGACTTTGAAAATTTGAGATTGTACCAGGTGAAAATGACTCACCAATGAATTAGGGAAGTTGCACTCTCCTGAGCAATAATATGCGTCAAACTTTTTAGGCTCTATCATTCGTTCTCCCCAACCGATATCCTCAAAGTTGACTCTCATAGATTTTCTGCTGCAGCTTTTTCCGGCTTGTGATTCAGGTATAGTGTCATATTTCCATTTTTTCGTTGGTAATAAGTTGGAAATTTTACTTTTCTTCCTTTTTTTCTTTTCTATTGGTGAGGGCCATGGAATGTATTGAACGACAGTGTTCAGACCATTGTCAACTCTTGCTGTAGCTACTGGAGCACCTGTCTCTGTTTCTACGCCTGCAGTCGTCTGCTCTTGTTGAAGTTGATGCTGTAATTCTTTCAATTTGGGCTCCTTAATTTCTACCTCGTTAGTGAGTTCGTTGTATAAATCATCAACGTTAATCCATTGATTCAGAAGCGGTATGTCATTAGACATAGGAGCTTCTATGTCAATTCTGTTGTCGGCCACGCTTCGTTTTATTCTCTTGGAAGGTTTCCCAGTCGCAGGGTCTACTATTGAGTTGAGTTCATTTACCATATCTTTGTGGTTTTTACCAGATCTTGAACTTATCTGGTCCATTTCTAGAGTTCTGTTATTCTGCGAGTAGATAAGAATAAAGGGTACAGTGTGATGTCGCAGGAAGGAAGGCATATCCACAGGTACAGCTACAGTGTCTTTGTTAACCTCGCTAAACGAAACTCCAACTTGATTGTATGTGTTTACTGTGTTGGTACACTGGCGAACAGTTTTAGTTATATCCATTTGTTGCCAGCCACGACCAGACGGGCTGCGTCTTTCTCGCTGTGACATACTAATGTAATATGGTGATAGTTCTGACACATCAATTTGTATCGTTTGCATTTCCTCCACGGAGCGACGGTAATAGTGCAACTCTGCACGCACTAGCTTTTCACCTTCTTTGTGCAAAGAGTCCAAGTTATATAACAGATTCTTGCTGCTTGTGATTGATTCTGTAGACACAAAAATAAAAACATGTATATTATTATACATATAGGGATAGATACAGAAGAAAACGTGCATAACAATCTTTTTCGTTGAACCTGAGAATATTTTTAACTGTGTACGTGTAATGAATTGATTCAATTTTAATTTGATGTACCTCTCAAGGGCAAACTGCTCAGAGTTGAGCCTTATGTGTCACATCATGGTATGTCAATCCAACAGCTATTAGTGAACCCTGTTATTATAGTTTTATATCTGATCTTAGGGCATTCCACACTTGAAATACCATTGCACTGGCCAAAATAGTGATGAGGAACGTTTTTGAATTCCCTGCCTAATCTCTCAACATATGAAATCATATTAGCTGGTTTTTCACAATTAAATATTTGTAGTAATGCCCTGTTCCAATAAGATTACACAATGCTGCAATGTTATGAACAACGTATAATATCCGTGATTTAAGTTTACACACGATTTTTAATCCTCTACGTGGAAGGTTGCAATTGCCTATGGGGTGGTCATAATTGACACGCCTGCGTTAATATGACAGGTTATGGTAAAGTTGGTCGTTATAAAATCACCTAAACATATCATCATCCAATAATTTTGAGCGATTTCTTTAATTTGGAGATCAACGTTACATGAAATTACATTCCGCAGCTGTAAATTAAATGTCACTCAAATTTAAAGGAGATCAAATCAGTTCTTATACAGCTGTGTTCAGCTGATGTCACGCATAGCTTCGGCATCCATACCCAACAGCATTAAATACCAGGTACTGCCTCAATATCAAACAGTTGCGCAGAAAATATGCGTAAAATGTTTTGAAGTGCTGACCTGCTTTACCTGAAAATGTATCTAGTCATAACAATGCTTATTTAATTGTGAGTTTTGTTGTGATTGGTGCTGCGGCGATTTTATTGTGATTGTTTAGATACCAGTTATGTTGGCATTTTGGCACCCGAATTTCAAAGCAGTCTCCATATAGCATTTACATGTACTGGGTACTTCGTGTTGCCTTCATCGAGTTAATTATCTTGTACTATCTGGACTATATTATTATAAAGAGTGGACAAATCACCGCTACAAATCAGAATCATTCAATCCTACACAGTGAAAATGGCATCGTGCATCATTCCAGAACTCCATTGGGAAATCTAAAGCGCATAAACCGAGACATGAGCTAATTAGAGCAGGGATTGTAAAAGAGGCTTCACCTTTATGTGCCTGTATGTGTCGAACTGTATTGATGTTTTCTCCGAGTGAGTCACCACGTTTACTCTGTTTGTAAAGTCTCTTCATCTGTTTTGGTATATCCTTGCTGCCCAGAACTTCTATGACTGTTAGTACCGCCAAAACACAGATACTGGCATATATCCTCGCCATTTCTGATTTGTCGTTGAGTTTTGATATCCTTTGTAACTCTATTCGTAGAAAATCCGTCATGTAATATAATTTTATCCAGCAATATTTCCGCCTCCGTAGAATTCAGATGAGTGTTGAACCAATTCAGATTGGCAAGTCCTCTGCTTTCTCTAATGTATGTCTATCCAAATAATATAATATATTTAAAAAAATTAAAACGGATAAAATCTAAATGACAATGGATGCGGTAAAAATCTATGTACATTCGCATCAGCAACTCTAAAACTGGAATACAAGTTGTACCATAGCCCCCTCCAATATGACGACAGCTATGGATCAAAGTGAACTTGATAGAACTAGAGTAAACTATGAACACCCTACCACAAAATGCAAAGGAGTGTTTCAAGTTGTTTAATTCTCCTTGAGGTTGGTGAATAATACAAATAGAATTTATTTTGCTTGACCACATCAAAGCATTACCCTTCCTATGGATAAAGCACAGCATAATGTTATCACCGTTTCGATATATACACGGTTCGGAGGATAAATTATTAAATTTGAAATATTTATTGACAGATTTTATCGCCCAGTACTATTTAGAACAAATAAAAGCATACATCCATTCACTTGAGGTTAATTTGTGTTTGCGTTTTTCAATTCAATATACCTATTGTAAACATAAATGTACCCAGTTTATCGAGCTTTATTATCAATGGTAGAAATCTGTAAAAAATAATTTCACATCATTCAATTTGCTCACAGCCGGTGTGTTTTCATTGCGTGCCCGATGAACCTGCTGTTTACTCTAAAACACTGGCCAGCGGTTTCAATTCCTGCACAGTTTGGCAATTTTAGATAATTTGCTTCCACGGTCGGTAGTTTCTTCCCATAAAGCCCCGAAGTAGTACCATTGAGATCTATGGTACCGTTGTTTCTGCAAATATAAAAAAATCTTACCTGGTTTCTTTCATGAATAATATGTTATCACGTTTAGGCAGAACTCCATGCAATGCCTTTATGTTGGTCGAAATAGAAATGAAATCTTCTTTTTTTCCAATCTTTGTATGTGTAGGTATGCAGCGCTAGAATTTTGGCTGCACATGTAGTATTACTTGTAAACAGAATAATTTCTTACTGAGGATTTATTGAATTGTACGATTCTAATTAGCCGCACAGAGCCAACTTAAGTCCCGCCCCTAATTGTGTCATAGACCAATCATGGTGTTCAAGTGCTTCAAGATGTCACTTCGGTAATTTATAGCTTCATAAACTGATTAAACATGAAGATAACAAGATAATGCCTCCCATTGGTCACAAATTTACAATTTAAATTTAACTTGTCATGACTTCGTTAATTACTCCATTATTATGAATTTTAGTATTATTGCAGAGATGATTGGAGTCTTGGACTTGGGTAGCCGTGTATTTGTAATCTCGTTGGGATGATAGTATCTGTTTGGCTAATGAGAGGATTAGGGTACTGCGTAGATGAGATTAGGCATAGGCCTATCATTATTTCTTAATATTTTTAACATAACTCTGCTAATAAAATATGAATAAGAAGGGACAAGGACAGACCAACCTGTTATTTTCATGCAGAACAATATATTATTGTAAAGGCAATTCGGAGACGCAAACATAGAGTAAACTTGAGAAGTCAATGAAACATTATATCACTTTAATTCACAAATCTATAAACAAACAATATACTTTGTTTATAAATTCAAGTTTGTCAACAAACTAGGCACCAAGCCTACATCACAAGTAGACTGTCAAAGGTATTAGTCATTCCAGTTAGTCTATGACAAAAGGATTCTAACTCTGCAGTACACAACTATAATCTCCTTTCGACCAGATAAAGCATCATAAGTTAGAAGTCCAGACTCCAGAAGTAGATGAACCAATCCATGTGATTTATTTTAGGCAAAAATATGAATTTGTAAATCAAAAACTTTCAATGACATCCTTTATTGAAATGTAGCAATTCCTTTTCCAAAAGAGGCTGTAAAACTAATAATAAAATATCTAAGCATATCCTATTGGCATATAAATGTAGTCAGTCATGTAGAAGCAAAAACTTGGAGATGAACAATATGTCTAGTACGTCTACATTCTGTAGATCAACTGAATGGACGGATAGGGTTAATGGTTATGAGCGTCAAAATGCGGAAGATCTCGAAATAAAATTAGCTTTGGGAAATCCTGCTACAACAATAAAATGCCAGGACTACAGCAGAGAAAATTTGGCAACTTGAGAGCATCAGTATCTTAAAATAGATTGCCAACATGTCCAAGCTATGAAGTTTGCATCTTCCTCAGCATTTGCTTTGTACATCTCTATATCGAGCATTGTGCCAGTTGTGCGAGCAGCAACAACCAGTCTGAACATACAGAATGAGTGATTTGAAGCCAATTGTGCTGTTCATACATGTGTATCTCTTCTCTCATCTGTGTACAGCTGGGAGTTTAAAGTTTATTTCTTTGGTTGGTGAAACCAAGTATTTTTAGCATCTTTGGTGGAACTTTTCTCCGTCTGGAAATCCTCATAAATAAGGCAGCAATTTGAATGCAATATCAGGCTGGTGTTCAGGCATAGACATCGCTGGCAGAGGCAGCAGCCCTTGCAGCTATCTTCTGAAGTCTGGCGTGCTCCTTGTCGTGTTTCTGTAGATTATGCTGATCATTCTTCAACATCTCTCGATGCTTCTGTAACTTCTCGTAACTCTCCTCACGTTCGGAGTGTAACTGTGTCAGTAAAACAACAAAAAATAAAATTAGACTGAAGCAGATAGCTGCGGCCTCTTTGAAATACGAAGATCCATTTCTTACACAATTATGATTATGAGTCTGAAAATCACTATTATTACTGAATTGCAAGAGAAAAGCGTAAAGAGGTTAGAGGAAGTTTTTTAATCTGTAGAAGTCATCTTAGAAAACCAGACCATACCGAAGAAGCACGTCCAATAACCGAACTACGCGCACACTCTTCATAAGGACTGGAATGCTTTGTGGATGAGTGAATCTTTTGATCAAAAATACAAAAAAATGAACTGATTCACGTTTGTAAACATCACTCGACTTGCAACCACAGAAGTTTGTTTCATAGACTATTACGGTCCTGTCCGTGGTAATTTTGGACCATAATTGGGTTTGGTAGACAACCAACAAGTTATGTAACAACAATAAATTAATTGAGTGAACCAATCTTTACGTGGCGACTGCTGAAACACAAGTCAAGAGCCAGTAATTACCTGAACCAATTAGGGGGCTAAAAATAGAATCTAAGGGAGAGTGTTGCGGTATATGTAGCCCAAAATAGTCAGGTTGTTTATGTTGAGCTCTTGCAGTTCTTTTCATTATAAACAAATTTTTGGCATACTGGATGTTTTTTTGTGCAAAAAATCATAAACTTCAACATCCTTTTGCGCCTATCAAAGGAATGATGGCTGCAGTCGGATACCTGCAATCTGATTTTGACAAACCCATATCGAGGCCACTGAACTAAATTGAAATGAAGAAATCAGTTGTGGCCAGTGGTCAGTTAGATTTTTGTAAGTCGCAGTCTGAAATTGATCTCATAATACATTAAAAGGTTGCTCTAGTCATCCATTTTTTTCTAAAATTACTAGGTTATTGGCTTGTTACTTATTTTTGCAGTCTTTTCTACCACAAAATGTATCAGTTGGCTCAGTAATGATTTTCTACAACCTAAAATTACCAAAAAAAATTCCTTGATTAATTGCAAATCGCTTTAGGCGTCAAAAATTGTATTTTAATTGCGCTTGGCAAGATTATTCAACACAAAAACAGCCCCTGAAGGGAGGCTGCACTGCTACATGTACGTAATAATGTTTGGGTGTTTTGGGTAACTTAAACCGCATACAGCCCATTTCTCATGAAACGAGGTAAAGGTAACCAGGAAAAATTTGTTTTCATTATAATAAAACACCCAAATTGCCACCACGAGACATCAAATTGCTATTAGAAGCACAATATCGCTAAATATTTTGATATTTTGATTCTTGGAGCAAAACCCGTTTAGAATCTCAGAAGATAAGTTTTCTCAAACGAATGCATCATTAGCTGTGCAAGGATGCAGAAAATAGTGAGGAGATAATAAGTGAAATGGGGAGATCTCTTCCAAGATACGATGTCAATGGGTAAACAACCGACCAAGGTAACAGATTCCAGGAGCATGAATAAATAATTGAAATGAATGCTAACAAAATTCCCGTGGAAAGATTGTGGCGAGGAATAGTGCCATGGGGTGTCGGGTAGAATCTCTGATAAAAAAGGTGGTCCTTGTAGAAAAGGTATGAGCCACTTGTGTATCCCTTGTGTATTTACTTCGCTTGCTGCTTTGGCACAAAAATCTCGATGCTTTGATCAGTGCACCTGTAAGTGTGAAATTTTATCTGAAAGCGCTTAATTTTGCTTCATTACACCTCCCAAAGATAGACATCAGATTACATGCATATCACCATGAGAAAGTAGCCACGTGGAGAATGATGCTGTTAGAAGATTGGCATAAGGTGTTAGGTGGAATGTGTATGATTCTACTTAACTGCGCAACGAGGCTTAGCTACTGTATGGTAACCTGTACTGTAATAGCCGTTACAGTAAACTGAGCCATCAAGAGAGAGTGAGTGAGATTTGCCTACCCGATCAAGGATTGCCTGCTCTCGGAGAACTTTCTGCTCATTTTCTTTCTCAACCTTTATCATTTCTGTCAGTTGCCTTTTCATCTCTTGAGAATGCTTGTTTTTGGTAGCCTGAGCTTTAGCCTGTAATCTTTTCACATTCTGTTCTTGTTTCTGTCGGGCGTACTCAGCCTCCCTTACTTTATTATACAGCCTGTTCTCTTCCTCTTCACCTTTCACCACCATTTTCTTCAAGTGAACAAAATTGAGCCAGTGAAGGTCGACAGCACTCATTTTATGCATGCAGAATGATCAGTAACAATTGCAAGGTAAGGGATGACATGCTGCTGCCACCTGAAAGGTGTTTGGCAGTTTCCTTATTCGACCAGCTGGTATTACTAGAAAAAAATATTTCGGTATTACAGTATGTTTTGAAATTTTACTACGAGTATTTTTCTACAGCATATTGGTAAGTACAGCAGCCAAAACTTGGACTCACTGCTAGGTGATAAAGACAGCAATCACAACATTGCACTCAAGCTCCCGTTATCCTTTAATTTGGCTCCCAATCAACTTATAAAGGCTTCTTGTCAAAGTGCAATACTCATGTTATCAAAAACTACTGATATTCCTATTTCATTCAAGCTCTCAAATTCATTGAAATTTAACACTTTCATTGTAAACAATGGTGTGAAGTAAAATAGTAGCTATTGTACTGAGTCAGGTCATCTAGTGCTGACCAAATGCTGTGGTCTGAGTTACTGTGTCAAAAAACTGATACTTGAGTCCTTGGAAAAAGCTTTTGGCCCTGTATGAATTAACAGGATGTGCAGCCATTAATTTTGATGATGTAAAGTTAGGAAACATTCAATGCTTTTATTGAACTGTAACATTTTGTAGTTTATATAATTAATGATTACATACTATACGTCAGCGTTGTGTTTTCTGACTTTGTTTATGTTCGGATGGAGAAAATGCCAGGCAAAGTTTGAGGGTAGTGTATGATATGATCATAGGCTCAAATAAGTTCTGTGAATGATGTTTGCTTACATGTCCATGGTATCAAACATTAGATGCAGAACTTTGTCGCCGACCTGATTAATAATGGTTGTAAACATGAGGTTCCGTGTTTTCAATGTTCCTGTTTAGTTCTGTACCTTTTTGTTGAAAATATAATAGCAAAACCAGGGACTGCATCTAGGTAATTAATTAATAGAAAGTCAGTGATCTCAAAAATTACCGT
>ERZ1740059.850-NODE-850-length-15574-cov-8.650557_pt1 | contig 15574 bp, 14 predicted proteins | sample MGYA00581744_ERZ1740059 | MGnify/ENA primary metagenome ERZ1740059 (study PRJEB43018, sample SAMN04849738) | marine metagenome | isolation source: floating plastic debris | place: Pacific Ocean | collected 2008-08-28 | study: EMG produced TPA metagenomics assembly... | reverse complement strand
GGTCAAAGTTTGTCAGAGCGGATCGGGAAATTGGACTCCACAAAGGCTTTTAACCTTGCCCGCTTTTCTTGAAAAGTTTGCAATCGACGGAAACCGCCAAGACTGCAACTTTTCGCTTTTCTTAATCTCTTGAATCGCCTATGATTTGGACGATCATCTTGCGTAACTTGAGCAAGGTTTGAACTCTCCGACGTTGTTTTCCCAATCAATCCCCCGAAACTGTTGATACTGGATGATATCCAATAACTGCCAAACATCACCACCACTTTGAACGGGAGGAAACTCATATCTTGCACTTAACCGTATAAACCACGAAAAATTATAAATGTACGAAATAAAGCTACATGATTTAACTTGGTTTTTATGGCTAAATTAAGATTTTAACTGGACACTTAGTAACACACCTGCGTAAACCAAGTCCTTGGTTAATTTTTTCCACTCACTACTAAAAAATCACTACTCACTGATTTCCACCCGTCAATTTTGGCTTGTGAGAATACTCGGAGGTGAGTGTGTATCTGTCTACAAAGACACTGAGTTATCCCAACAACTAAATACAGGCTGCGATATTAAGACAGAAATTATGGATAATGATATCTCAGGCTTATCCGTCCGTTTGATACAGAAAAGTTTTGATTTTTGAGTAGTCTTAAAATATCGCTTCAGGAGATAAAAATGTCTAATCCAGCTAATGACCGTTCTAGTGTGTGGTGGAGAATAAGAGAGAAAGCACTTGCTTACACCAATGCACGCATTGAGAAATTTAATTCTTTACCTCCGGAGTACTTTACTGATTCGATAAAACGCAGACAAATTGAACGCAATTCCTCGTCTGAAAGCATTTCAAAAAAATCAGCTTGAAGGAATGCGTACAACAACTTTTGATCTTTTTTCATTGTTGAACTACGGATCTTTGTGTGATGTTCGCGGTTTTTTATTTGCTCTTGAAGGTCACAGATAGCATTAGCGATCGCAGGATTGTCACCTAGTTTTTTTAAACCTTCGATTTGTCTTTGAATTTCTAATACTTCTACATCTACTTCGTTTTGGATAGCTGTTTGATTTTCAATTTCTTGCGTTATTTCTTGTGCGTATTTTATCAGTTGTGCAATAGTGAATCTACGCACGATAGTAGCGGCTAAGGTTTTTTTATTGGTGCAACTTTTTAAACCAAACTTCTTATACTTAGCACATTGAAAGCGGAGAACGTTTTTACCATTGTATGAGCCAGTCTTACTCATAGCCGCTCCACATTCGCCACAACGAAATAAGCCCGCTAGGAAGTGCAATCTCTCTTTGCTCCTGTCCCTTCTGACTTTTAAGGCTGTAGTTTGAATCAATTCTTGATACTCAACTTCGGTTAACAAGGCTGCATGAGTGTTGTAGTGAATTTCCTCTTCCCCATCTACCTTGTAAACAGTATGACCTCTGAGACACGGATTCATGATGTAGCGACGAAAGCTAGTAGGATACATTTCTACCCCGTATTCAGTAGCTAACCATCTGCTTATTGAGGTTTTAGAATCAGTCCTTAATCTTTCGCATATCTCCCGTGCAATTTTCCAGTTTTGGGGATGTGGAATTAATTTAAAGTCTTCGTCTTTGCTATATCCGAATGGGGGAGTACCGAAATATTTCAAGTTTTTGCGGAAGTGAGCAAGCCCGTATTTAACTCGGTCGGATATGGAATTACTTTCTAGTTCTGCGATCGCAGCCACTTGTTGCAAGGTAAACTTTTCTATGGCACTTCCAGATCCATCTAAGGGCATATCGAGATTATTGTATATAACCTTGTATTTCCCAAAGGTTTCAACAGCTTTAATGATTTCTCCCGCATTCCTTCCCAATCGGTCAAGCCTTGTGAATATTATCTCGCTTACAACTCCTTGCTTCACCAGTTGTAGCAGTTTTCTGTAGTTCTTTCTAGAATCCTTCCTGCCAGACTCCACATCTACTAGTATTTCTACAGCACCAGCTCCCTTTAAGCGTTCAATCTGTTGAGTTAGCGCTTCAGTATCTGCTTGCTGACGACTCGAAACTCTTGCGTACCCTACCTTCATACTTCACATAAGCAACAAGTACCACTATATAGTAGAAACCCATTTTTTGGAAAACGTACTTCTCTTTAATACCAGCACCAACGATGTCGGGCTTGAGTCCTTTAACAAACTGCTCGAATTCGTAACCAGTTACGTCATCGTAAACGATGGTTCCGTTTTCAATGTAGTTAGTAGTACGCTTATAGTCATCGTTATGAGCGAATTCATAACCGGTGCTGACCAATTCCATTCCCAAGTCTTTGAATGCTGGTACAACGTGACGAGGACGTAAACCACCAACCATCAAAGCAACAGTCTTACCTTTTAAGCGAGAACCGTATTTTTCAAGAATTGCATTTGCTGTAGGTTCGTACTTAGCAATTACCTTCTCAGCATTTTCTTGGATTTTCTCGTCGAACTTAGCTGCGATCGCTCTCAAAGATTCAGCAATCTTGGTAGGTCCAAAGAAGTTGTATTCCATCCAGGGAAATTTGTAGTTTACTTTGTTCGGTAAATCTGCGATGATAAATAGTGGCTGTAGTTACTGATATTTTGTTGATAGCGAACAATGCTTGTGAGAAACTGATACTTTTTTGTAGCTAATATTTAATACAAAAGTAAGGCAATGCCAAAAACTAAGCTACATCAGAATTCTGAGTTTTTTGAGTCTTTTGAGCCGCCTAACACAACGGATGGTAGCTACAAGGGAACTATGAAGCAGGTTGAAACAACACAAGCATATTTAAAAGAAAAGTTTGATGAGGAAGTTAGTACATTAAAAACTAGATTAAAATCAGCAAATATCAAAGTTGGTATAGTAGTCAAAAACAGTTCTATTCAATTACAAGCAACCCTTCCTTTAAAGCCAGGTGAAATTGATAAAAAAGGTACGGGAACTAAGCAATATTCTTTATCTTTAGGAATTCCCGCTAATTTAGATGGTTTGAAAACTGCAGAGGAAGAAGCATATGAATTAAGTAAACTGACTGCAAGAAAATGCTTTGAATGGAATGATAAATATTTAGGAAAGAGAGCTAAAGCAGCTAAATCGCAAATAAAAACTCTTGTGGAGATGCTTCCAGAATTTGAAAAAAATTATTTTCAAACTCGGAAACGCACGATGAAAAGCGAACACACTTTTCATTGTCATCAAGATTATTTGAAAAGGAATATAGGGTTAAATACTTTAGTCTGTAAAGATAAAATTATAGCAAGCTTGGATAAATTAGAACCTAAAAGTAGTACTTTATATAATACAGTTAAAACACTGAAAGTATTTTGTAAGATTTTTGATTTAAAAATTGATTTTTCTGCTTATGCAGGTAAACCAGTTGTTCAAGATAGAAACTTACCTACTGATGAAGAAATTATCGCAGCTCGTGCTAAATTTGCAGATTATGCTACTAAGCGTAAGAAAACAATAAAAAAAGCTTATTTACATAGCTGGAAGCTTTGGCAGTGGTGTTATGGGATGTTAGCAACTTACGGGTTAAGACCGCGAGAATTATTTGTAAATCCAGATATTGAATATTGGTTAAGTGCGGATAATACCAATAATATCTGGAAAGTAGATAAAGAAACAAAAACAGGAAGTAGGGAAGTTTTACCTTTTTATCCGGAATGGGTCACACTATTTGATTTAAAAAATGTTGAATATCTACAAATGTTGAAAAATATTGTAGAAGATAAAAATACATTTCAGGATATAAATACCGTTAGAATTAATTGTTCATCTTGGTTTCGTAGAGTTAATGTCGGTTTTGACCCTTATGATTTACGTCATGCTTGGGCAATTCGCGCTCATATCAACGGAATTCCAATTAAAGCTGCCGCTGATAATTTAGGACATTCTGTAGAAATTCATACAGAAATATATCAAAAATGGTTTTCTTTAGAAAATCGTAAAAAAGTGATGAATTTTGCAATTGAGAATAAAAATTTAGTTGAAGAATTACAACAAGAGAATGAAAGATTAAAAATAGAATTAGAAAAGCTTAGACTTGAAAATCAAAGATTACACAATATATGCAAATCATCATCTGCTAATTGACTTGTATCAAGTTAGTTGAAGGATAATAAAATATTCTAAAATAAATAATTAAAATTACAAGAGCCGATTTATCCAAAAAATTATTTACTATATTTTTATTGCATAATTAATCCAATAAAATAATTAACTCTACCCTTGTTATCTACTTTTTTGCTTATAATAATTGATTTAATTTAATGAAAAAATAAAACATTTAAAATATCCTTAGAGTTCAACACCTCTTACAATAAAACTTTCAACAATTATCATTTCATCCAGGGAATACCATAAGCTTCTTCCATATGACGAGAGATGTAGTTCATCGAACGGTAGCAGTGAATCAAGTTCATCTTTACCTTCGGTGTGAGCATCATCTCGTTGATGGTACCGTCACCAGACCCTGAAGGCATGTTACTATAAACGGTTGTGGCTAGTGTGACACATATGATTTACGGCTATGCTCGCGTCTCTACAGTGGAGCAATCACTAGAATACGATGCTTTAAAGCAGCAAGTAAAGCGTCTTGAGAATGCTGGCGCTGATGTGGTTTTAGTTGATATTGAGTCAGGGAGGAGTAATAAAAGGAAGGAGTTTAATAAGCTTTTAAAGCTAGTTGAAAAGGGCAAGGTTCGAGAAATTATTGTTACCCGTATTGATAGGCTTGGGCGTAGCGATATTGACGTTATTCGGACGATTCAGCTATTTAATGATTCGGGAATAATTTTAAGGATATTAGATGCACCAATTGATATTAGTTCCTCGTTTGGGCGGTTTTCTGCTAGCCAGATGGCAGCATTAGCGGATTTTGAAAGTAGGTTACTATCCGAACGCACTCGACACGGAATGGCTTATTTTAGGTCACAAGGGAAGTTGCAACGCGCTTGTTTCGGTTACAAGCTGAATAAAGAATATAAATTAGAACCAGATAAAAAGAACTTCCCCATTTCTAGACAAATAGTAGATAAGCTTTTGGCGGGCTACAGCTATAGAGCAGTGTCTAAATACTTGTTTGAAGAATACGGGGTTAAATTCTCGGTATCGGGTTTACGGCATTGGATAGAGAACCCTGCTATATGCGGTCATACTCGATATTTTACCGAAATGGAGCATCGGAGGAACCCACGGAACCCACGACCGCCAATGATTATCAAAAATACTCACGAGGCAGTAGCAACCGAAGCAGAGATTAACCAGATAAAACAGGATATAAAAAATAAACCAAGATTATTTACCGGGAAGAAAAAGCCAGATTACCCGTTAAAAGGTTTTCTGAAGTGCGCCCACTGTGGTGGTGGGATGTTTCGGCTCATATCAAGGTATAAGAGCGGTGAGACGCACTGGATAAGGTGTAACAAGCACGCCCGTAACGTTCACCTCTGTCCGAATAAAACCAATGCTCGATTAACGAATTTAACCACACAGGTAATAAAACGAATTACCCAAAAAGCTCAGGAGATTACCGAACAATCAAATGTCAGCACCTACAATACTGTGGAACCGCCGGAACTATTAGATTTAAGGCAGCAGTTAGCCAATTTGCAAGCAATGAATTCAAGCAACCCTGCAATTATTGCCGCTATAAGAGACATTGAGAACCAAATAGAGGCTGAGGTGATACGCCTACAATATGCCTCTAAAATTGATTATGACCGGCTAAAACTAGCTTGGACATATAGTCAAGCTACATTCTGGGAATCCCTTGATGATGGAGAATTACGAGAGTCTTTTAAAACATTCGTTGAATCAGTATTTGTTGATGACTCTGGTAATGTTTCTAGCGTTTCATTTGGGTGATGCTTGTCGTAGAATTCGATAGCCAACTTTCTTAAATGTATTAGAAATTCCTCTCGAGTTCTATATTTCATCTTTTTATCTCCTGTAGCGTTAATTCAACACTAATTAAAAAAACAAATTATTCTGTTAACTCTGGACGGATTCAAATTTATCCGTCTTTTTATTAACAAAATCGAAGCCGATCGCTACTGGCGGCTGTTACTCGAAATCCACCAAATTAAGTAGGTTGGTACAGAAAATTATCGTTGGGGGAAGGCAAAAGGCCGTCATACAAAAGGCAATAGGAGTATGGGTTTGAGGATGATTTACATTTTTTAACATACCTCGGTTTATTTATGCCGACTTACTTAAGTCTTTTTTTGAATAGTTAAACGGTTACACAGAATTTTAGGTAAGCATCAACAATAAATTGAAACTTCTTAAACCTTATTTCTTAGTAGAGGGTTTAAATATTAGCTTCATCAAAAAACTTACGTTGTTTTGTCTACACCTCTAGAAATGGATGAGTTAGAATCACTCCTCGTTGAGTTCGGTATCTTGGATGACGATACCAAGCATGCAGACGTCATTGGTAAAACCGAAGCTGAAGCTGCTGCTGCTAAGTAAGTGATGTCCTAGGTAAAGGTAAAACGGTCATATTAGACCTTTTACCCTTTACCTTCCACCCTGGTGTTTGAATCAAATCTTACAGATCCCTAAGTCCCAAGTAGTTACCAGTAGTAAAAAAGGCAGAAAGTTTATGTCACCCGCAGACAAGAAGAACATCGTCGAAGAAAGAAAACAGTTAGTTAACGAAGTTTTAGAAGCTTATCCTGAGAAAGCTAAGAAAAGACGTACTAAGCATCTCAATGTTCATGAAGAGGGTAAGAGCGATTGCGGCGTAAAATCTAACGTCAAGTCTCTTCCTGGTGTAATGACCGCTCGTGGTTGTGCATATGCAGGTTCTAAAGGTGTGGTTTGGGGTCCGATTAATAATATGTTTTCTTTTTCAGAAAATATCGCTTAAACTGCTTATATTGAACTATATATCACAATATACTGTTCAATATAAGCAGTAATTTTTTAGGGTATATTTAGGGTATAAATCAGGTGCATCAAGAGGATTTATTTCAAGATTATGAAGTTCCAGCAAGTACTGATGGAAGCTACATGGGTACACAAAATCAAGTGAAAGCAACGCAAGAGTATATGGACAAAAAGATTGAAGAAAAGCTTACAGATATAAATGCCAGACTTAAAGCGAGTAAAAGTAAAGTAAGTATCAAGAAAGTAGGAAATACTCTACAATTAAGAGCTACTCTTCCATTGAAACCAGGGGATATAAATAGATCGGGTAGAAGTAAAAAACAATATTTTATCTCTTTAGGGATTCCAGCAAATTTAAATGGTTTAAAAACTGCTGAAGAAGAAGCTTATGAATTAGGTAAGCTGATTGCAAGAAAGTGTTTTGAATGGAGTGATAAATATTTAGGTAAAAAAGGCGATCGCCAAGAAGTAAAGACTTTCAAGCAAATACTCGAAACATTAGAATTTGAATACTTTAGTACCAGAAAAAGAACAATTAAGAGCGAACATAGTTTTTGGCATTTATATAAACGATATAAACAATATTTTGAATCGGATTTACCAGTTAATAGTGAAAATATCATTAAAATTATTAAACATATTACTTCTCCCAGTTCTCGCGATCAAGCAATTAGAGTCGCGAGAGTATTTTCTAAAATTCATGAAATAGAAGTAGATTTTACAAATTTAAAGTTGCCTATAGTTCCCAACGATCGCTATATTCCTTCAGATATAGAAATTATAGAAGCTTTTGAGAAATACCAATACAAAGGTCAAAATATAAAAGTACGAAAAGATTATCGAAACTCTTGGAAACTACATAGGTTAGTATTTGGACTAATCGCTACATATGGTTTAAGACCGCGCGAGGTATTTAATCAACCCGATTTACAATGGTTTTTAAGTGATGAAAATACTGATAATACTTGGAAAGTTCACAAGTCAAATAAAACTGGTTACAGAGAAGTTTTACCTTTTGTACCAGAATGGGTAGAATTATTTGAATTGAAAAATCCAGAAACTATCTATTTACTGAGTCAAAAAATAGAAGAAATAAAGAGCTTTCACGAATTATCCCATTTAGTCCAAACTAATTCTCGATGGTTTCGGCGGATTCTAGATTTACCCTTTGAACCTTACGATTTAAGACATGCTTGTGCCATTAGAGGGCATATCCAAGGTTTACCAATTAAAGCATCCGCAGATAATTTAGGACATTCTGTAGAAATGCATACTAAAGTGTATCAGCGATGGTTCTCGTTAGAAAATCGTAAGAAAGTCATGAAATCTGCAATTAACAAAAAATCACATGAACAGTTAGAAGCAGAAAATATCAGGTTAATGGCAGAAAATCAACGGCTTCAACTAGAATTAGATCGGGTACAGCAGGTTTCATCTTAACTCAATAGGACTTACGCAACCGGCACATTTTCCTTGTAGGGTGCTTGTACACTGACTAATTGTTTACGCAATAATAAGGCAATCAGTGTACGGCACCAACCAGAGTATTGTGACAATTGCGTAAGTTCTGCTCAATTAACATTAGACGAGCCTTCCCTGGCAATGGCACAAGAGATTTAGAATTCAGATCCCCTCAAACCTCCTGATAAAAGGAGGCTTTAATTTGTTTAGCGATGACAAAAACCTTGGTATACGGCTATATTAGCTCAAAATTATTCATTTTAGGGTAAATCTAGGATTCACAAAACTTAAGTAGAATTGTTAATTTGATTTAGTCTTTCTATTTTCAAAGTTTCAAAATAGGGTAAATTCAGGCTATATTCTTGCTTCTGTTTATGAAAGTGTTATGATGTGGATTTTTCTCAGTTAAAGAATATCACGATTAAGGACATGATTCACATCAGCCACGGTCCTGTAGGTTGCGGTTACTGGTCTTGGTCTGGTCGTCGTAACTACTACATTGGTACTACAGGTGTTGATACCTTCGGTACAATGCACTTCACTTCTGACTTCCAAGAAAGAGACGTTGTTTTTGGTGGTGACAAGAAACTCACCAAAATGATTGATGAAATCGAAGAACTCTTTCCATTAAATCGTGGTGTTACCGTCCAGTCAGAATGTCCAATCGGTTTGATTGGAGACGATATTGAGGCTGTTGCAAAGAAAGCTGCCAAAGATATCGGTAAGCAAGTTATTCCCGTTCGTTGTGAAGGTTTCCGAGGCGTATCTCAGTCTTTAGGACACCACATTGCTAACGATGCAATTCGTGACTGGGTATTCCCTAAAGCTGATAAAGCTGCTAAAGAAAATACCCTTGATTATGAACCCGGCCCTTATGACGTAGCAATCATCGGTGACTACAACATCGGTGGTGATGCTTGGAGTAGCCGCATCCTCTTAGAAGAAATCGGCTTGCGCGTAGTCGCTCAGTGGTCTGGTGAGGACGTAGTACTATTAACAAGCTCTATTCCCTATGCCACAAGCGCTACAGCCCTTAACTAGTAGTTTTCCAATTTCGGCGATCGCTTTGCGAAGTAGGTCAGTCATTTAATAATTTGTCTTACAATCTTATATTATTATGACTTTTCCTCTCCTTGGAAGAGAGAGGATTCTAAGTGGTAAAGCTGTTATTAAAAAACCTATTAGCAATTAAATACTTGTTTGAAGGAAAGAGTAGAATCGAAGTATCAGAATTGTTAGGCTGTCATTATAAAACTATTACTTCTTGGATAGATAAATATTTAGAAGCAGGGTTGCTCGAATTAGTACAACCAATTACTCACAAAGTAAAATCAAGATTGAATATAGAACAGAAGCATGAATTAAAACAAATGTTGTTATCAGAGAAACGAATAGATTATGGCATTGATTATTCATTTGGACAGGTAAAATTATTAGTAATGTCATTGAATTACGATGGGGAGTTAAACTGAAAACAACAAGAATATATGAAATATTGAATGAATTAAATTTATCATATCAAAAAGCTCATAGAGACTATGCCAATGCTAGTAAAGAACAGCAAAAAGAATTTATATGGACTTTAAAAAAAACTCGAAAATAGAGAAGATTTTGAAAAAATAGTGTTTTTCGATGAATTTGCTGTTTATGACCGTCCAAGCATTTTCTATGGCTGGGCAGAAAAAAATACACGTCCCGAAATACCTAGTAATGAAAAGAGACGTAGAAATAAATTGAATGGAATGATTGCTGTGGATGCATCTACAGGTAAAGAATATTTAAAATTAAAAGAAAAATCTAAAACTGAAGATGTTTCTGATTATTTTGCACAGTTAAGCCAAGATTGTGTAAAAGAAGGATTTAATAAATTGACCATTATTTTAGATAATAATTCAACCCATAAGGACAAAATGAAATTTCAAGTAAAATCACATCTTGAGAATTTACAAATTGAAAATAAAATAATTGTAGATTTTATTCATACTCCAACTTACTCCCCTAACTTTAATTTAGTTGAATACATTATTCATCTTTTAAGACTTAGACTATTGCATCACCAAAATGCAGATATCAATATCCAACAAGTTCAAGAAAAATTAGAGAATTATTTCAAATTTAATCAGCTTCAAACTCCAGAACAAATACAAAATATAATTGAACATATTTGTACTCTAGTTTAGTAAATCTCAATATACCTCTATTAATGAATAAATATAGTAATTCTAATTTAATCTAGCTATTTATACTAATAACCTGCATATTTGTACAGTAACCCTTTTGCTAAGTTATTGTTGAAAAATCTGCGGATAATTCCTATATATTATTTATTTTGATTTTCCGGGACAACAGATTAATTATCAATAATTAAATAAGAAGGTGTAAACCTCAAAAACAGAACAAATCTATAGCTTATATGCACAACAGAGAAATTTTCTTTGTGGTGATTTGTTGTTTTTGAGGTTCCCCCGAGTCTTGAAATAGTTTCCGAGTCTTTCGGGAAAACAGATTACTTCTTCCTATGATAAAATTCTCTATTATGTAATCTGAAATACTATATTATAGCTAGTCTTTTAGCGAGAAGGGAGTATGAATGTGAGCTAATTGAGTAGTTACATCCGTTTGCAGGAGAATTGATTAATATGCTGTTGAGAAATCATAATCAACTGACGCGCTCTGTGTTTTAGTATTTTTACTCATTTAGGTTAAACGAATCGCAATCATTCCGCATTTATGCAACGTCAATTTCTGTATTGAGTATCCAGACAATCTTTACGGAATAAAGCACTTGATGTTACATAAATACAGTACTATTGATTACTAGCAATGAATCAAAAACAATTGTTGTTTTATTTAGGAATAATTTTATTAGTAATTGGATCAATAGGATTATTTCTTTTTGCTGTTACAATGCTTGAAGAAACTGCTTTTGGTAATTGGTTACTACCATATCTTGACTCACCATTTTTAGGCATAGTTGAACCTGTACATATAATTGGGAGTTTACCCCTATCTTTGCTGTTTTTTCATTATTCTACCAATAATAATGATAAACCTGATCAACCAAAATTGGAGAGAGATGACACAGAAGAAAGAGAAAACACCGAGCAGGGAGGAATTCCCAAGTTTGCTACTGCGGTTTTTAAGAGTATCATAACTTTAGAGGAAGTGCGTCAAAATTTAGAGAACATGCGTAACAACTTAAGGGAAAGACATAAAAGGGGGGACGAAGAATAGAAATATCCCTATTTTAGCCTTTCGTTAAATCCTACTTCTTTCATCACTTATTATCAAAAATATTTCATCTATAGGAATCCTAATTGAATTTTGAAAATACACTAAGACTCAAATGTTTATATAGCTGAGCTAAAGCGTAAAAACTCTTTCATAAATCAAACCGGATTCCTATAAAATAAATTAGTATCAAAAAATAATCATTTTTTGATTTGAAAAGTGTGGCATTTAGATATTTATAATAAATTCCTCTTGCTTTTTTGAGAAACGGAGAGGAATATACCTTGAAAAAATAATTGCTTGCGATGCATTAACTGATGACCTACTAAAAGGCAAATACTAGCTACTGACCCTGAAATTTAGGCAGATATGCCTTAAATATATAAATTACTATTAGTCATATATCTTTAGCTTTTTACTTCCATTAGAATGATATCCTTTTATTGTTGTATCCACTTCCTTACCTTTGTACTTTTTTGTTTGTTTTATTTGCTTAGTGAGTTCATTAAAAACACCTGAAATCATTACATAATTACCTTCTTTCCACTTCTCAGCAATTGAGAACATTACGTCTGTGTCTGATGTTTTTAAGAACTCGGTAAGTATTTCAAACGTTAGCTTAATACATTTAATCGCTATACTAAATAATATAAGTACTCCTGATACTGTTAACCCAAGAAGAATCCATTGTTCTTGTTTCATATTTTACTCCACTACGGTTAAAGATTTATCGTTACAAACTTCTTTTGACAAGGAATTTACATCTTTCCATCCAAGCATTTGACCGCTCAATCACCCACCTTTATGTGACGAAAATAAAGCCTGATTTACATTATTTACTGTTAGAGTAAGAGCTTTTATACCGTAACGATTTAAATAGTCACATCGCATAATACATGGAAAATAAAGTTTTGAATCTTAGTCTGCTTCAAGGGAATCAAATTCTTTCTTTTCCTGTTCTTCATTACTAAGACTAGCTTGTATTTCCTCACTGATTTTTGCTTTCTCTTCTGGAGATAATTCTTCTGAATCTGCCTCATCTTTAATTCTTGCTGCTTTTATACGTTCAATAGAGTCAAGTAAATCGCTAAGTTCGACAATGCTTTTATCCTTGCGAGCAACTCTCATAGCAGCATCAATGACGGCATTTTTAATGTCTCTACCACAAACGTCTTCAACTTCGGCAAGTTGTTCACAAGTTACATCTTTTGCTAGTGGTAGTTCTGTAGGTAAATGCCGTTTCCAAATCTCTTCACGAGAAGTTTTATCAGGCAATGGAAAATGAATATTACGTACCCTGGTTTCAAATGCTTTGTCGTAGTTTTCGATCAGATTTGTAGAAAAAATCACAACTCCACGAAATTTTTCTAAACAGATGAGTAATTGACTACGCATCGAATTGATAGCTTGTTCTGAACCTTGGGTGACATTAGTTAGTCTTTTAGAAAGCAAAGAATCTGCTTCATCGATGAATAACAAGGCATTATCTCGTTCTGCTGCAAAAAAGATCGCTTCTATATTTTTTGACCCCTCACCATGATACATACTCTCAATTTGAGCGTAACTAGCGACTAAAATCGGACGATTGATTTTAGATGCGATCGCATGGGCTGCTAATGTCTTTCCAGTTCCAGGTTTACCATAAAAGTTTAGGGCTGTACGAGGAAAAGGTTCAATTTTTCTTAAACCCCAAGTATCGAACACTTGAGGCTCTAGCTCAATTAAATCAACTGCTAAAAGCAAGTCTTCTTTGACTTCTCCAGGAACTACTAATTGCTCGAAATCAAATATAGGTCTTCCGGATTTGTATCTACTGGCGCGTTTTTCAGATGACAAATAATTGTCAGGATTTTCTTTGTTGTTTTCGCTTTCTGTTGAAAGATAATTTTCGCCGTTTGTGTTTTGTAAATCAGATGCAGTACCAATAATAATCTTGATATTTTCAAGATTAGTTTGATCTAGAAATTTGTTAACTGCTGTTATTAGTCTGGAACGGAATACAGCAGCAATTGTTTCAGGTATGCTATCAGGAATACCCAAGATGCGAATATCGCGATTTGGATTCATTTTTCAAATTTATGCTGGTTTTAGTTGAGTGCAATGCTGAAAATATTTAGGTACTTTGAAAACACACCCTAGATGTCTCTCAACAACTGTATTTTTCAAAAGTGAAAACTTTTATGACGGGTCATTCCAAATTACAACTTTTTGACGACGATGAGCATTGCTTACTTGGGAGTCAAGACTTTCGTATTCAAGGACTCGTACTTCTGCAAAATCTCGAATATTTTTATTGAAAATACCCTGAACAATAACAGATTCTCGACCTTGCAGCTCTATTTTTACGGTAACAAGAAGGTAATCTTCTTGATTCAAATATGGCTTCCCAAAAAAACACTTAATTTTATTAAGCCACGATTCAAGTAGTTTCTCAAACCACTCAAGAATAGTTCTCCGTGTTATCCGAACAAATTTCTCCAATGCGTACTCAACTAAACGCTCAGCCGCGACCACAGCAATAAAAACCAAAATAGATCCAATATCCATGTTCTGTTTATCCCTCTTCTAAGAAATAAAAATGTTTCTTTACATCTACTAGGAATGTAATCGCCTTGTCGGAGGCTTTTGTCAGTTTAGGTAAAACCAAGGGTCGTATTGATTCTTGGGTTTTACTTTTAACTTTTTGGGTTCTAATTTTAATTATTGTTAGAAAACAAAGTCTCTAACATAGACTAAATCAAGCTTACAGTTTTTTGTTTCCGCGAATTTGGTTTCTTAGGACAGGGTTACTCCACAATAATTAAGTCTTTATCATCGAAAGTTTTCTCTAATTCTTCATCTAATTCTTTCGCTACTAACTGACGACCATAAGGCTTACCATCACGACCAAGAACTGGCTGGTTTTGTGCATCTAAAAACATTTGTGTTAAATGATAGCCTTGAGGATGGGGTTCACGCAGAATAGCACCTTTTTGTACTCTTGGATCCTTTGGACGGTCTTTTACAAAATACTGTATTACTGATTCATAAGTCACAATTGAGATGACTTCTGGTAATCCCAAAAATTTTCGTAACTGTTTTTCATACTGTGATAAGAATTCGTCAATCCTATCCTTCGTATCTTTACGACGTTTCTGTTCTACCATAATTAATTCTTTATCCTCAAAAGCTACCTCAAGCTTTTGATCAAGACTTCTTGCAACTAACTGACGACCGTAAGGTGTTCCATCAAAACGAAGAATCAACTGGCTATTTCTGTCTAAGAACACCAGCGCCAATAATTGACCTTCGTCGTGGGGTTGACGGATTAACGCACATTTACTGGTACTGACGTTTTGTGATGCTGGACGGTCGCTCTCAAAATAATTTTGTACGGCATCTAATGTCAGAACTTCTATAGGTTCTGGAATTGTTAGAATCTGCGATGACAATTCGTGAAACTTAGCTAATATTGCCTGAGATTCTTCAGAGGTTAGATTTTTGTTACCGTCCGATGAATCTCCGAGAAACCAGTTTAGTACCATTACTTAATACTCAGTTGAAGAGACTGGTATTTATCCAGTTGTTACATTTATACTGTAGCAATTTGAGTACAAGGAAAAAGGTATAATTTATAGCATTTAAAATATGATTATTAACGTTAAATTAAATTTATTTATTCTTTAACCTAATCTTTTTTTTATGGTTATATGGTAGTTTAAACAAATAATTACTTATAAATAATTGCTTATATTAGGTAATTTTTTAAAATAGTTTATTTTCAGTAATATAGTAAGTATTTATTGATATTAAATTTGATGGCGTTGCTGAATACGGGTATGAATTTAGATTTAGAGACGTTACACTGTAACGTCTCTACACAGGTTTCGGTTGTCCCCAAAAATCAATTCATACTTCTTTTGAGCAACGCCAATTTGATTTAACCACTGTCTAAAGGTTGAAGAAATTTAGACATTTGTCTAGCGCTGTAAAATACTAATCCGTAATTAAGAAG
>ERZ1740059.848-NODE-848-length-15598-cov-6.105063_pt1 | contig 15598 bp, 18 predicted proteins | sample MGYA00581744_ERZ1740059 | MGnify/ENA primary metagenome ERZ1740059 (study PRJEB43018, sample SAMN04849738) | marine metagenome | isolation source: floating plastic debris | place: Pacific Ocean | collected 2008-08-28 | study: EMG produced TPA metagenomics assembly... | reverse complement strand
GCTCGCCCTGCGCGGCCTCCACGGCGAGCACCAGTGCCGCCGAGTTCTGTCGATCTCGAATCATCTTGGTGGTCATGGGGACCCCCTTTCATTTGGGGGGCTCCTCGGCGCGGCGCGTGGGGAGTTGCGTCCTCCGGTGGGTGGAGGGCGATCTTTTTCTCTGGGGGCGGTGGCCACGTGGCCGTTGACGACGGTGGTGGCCGGGTATCGGGACGAGCCCGCGGTCGCTACGGCGCCAGGGGAACGACGAACCAGCTCCCACGATCGACGTCGCAGTCGCGCGGGAGGGCGAAGCGGTCGCAACGCAAGAAACCCGAGCGGAGGAACGGGAGCTCGGTCACCTCGCTGCCGTCGCATTCCGCGACCGCTTCGTTGCGAATGCTGCCGTGCGCGTGGCCGAAGCCTCCGGGGACGCGCACGCTGAGGGGCGCGCAGCTGCCGGCCGGCACCACCGTCACGACGCTCCCGGCGTCCGGCGTGAGCGCGAGCTCGCCGGTGACGCTCGCGTCGCCGTCGACGAGCTCTTCGATGGGGAGGCGCGTCACCTCGAGCGCGCAGGTGCCCCGGGTGAGCGCGTGGAGGAGCAAGGTGTCCGGGACCTCCGAGCCGATGACGACGACGCCGGGGTCGAAGTCGAGGCTCGGCGACAGGAAGCCTGTGTCGGCGACGAGGCGACGCCCCCTCAGCTGCCCGCCCCCGGTCTCGCAGGCGCCTTCGAGCGTGACGCGGAACGCGCTCCATCCGACGCCCAGGGGAATCCGAAGCATGGCCTCGAAGGGGTCCGTGAGGGGATCGCCGCGGGCGTCCTCGACGGTCATGGGCAGCGTCCGCGTGGTCCCCTCGAGGAGGGGCGCGGCGGCGCCGACGAAGGACGCGCAGCGCGTATCCCCTCGAGCTGGCAGGGCGGGGCGTTCCTCCCGGTACGCCGCTTCGAGGGTCGCGAGGTCGGCACCCAGCGTCGCCTCGACGCAGCGCTCGCTCCGCTCTCCCCGGCAGGCTTCGTAGAGGTCGAAGGGGGCGCGCGGGCCGAAGCGACGCGCGACGAACTCGAGGAAGTGCGCCGCGTGGGCGTAGGTCACCTCCCCCCGGCCTTGCCGCCACATGTCCGGCCACGACGTGTCCGGTGGGTGAAAGGTCGGCGGATCCTGGGGGCCCACCCAGCACTCGATCCAGGTCGCGATGCCCTCGACCAGCATGGTCGGGGGCTGCGGGCCGTCGTTCATCGCCGCGTGCATGGCCTCGTGCGGGTGAAACGCCTGCCGGACGAAGAGCTGGCGAAACGCGGGAAAGTGGCACTGGCCAGCGTCGGTGCGGCAGTGGCTCGCCGTCTGCGCGGCCTCCGCGACGTACACGTCGACCGGCGCCACGGGCTCCGGGAAGGCGCCCGCCTCGGCCACGGCGTCGAAGAGGGCCACGTGGCGCTCGAGCACCTCCGGGTCGCAGTAGCCCGGGTCGTCGCAGAAGAGTCGATGGCCGTCGCGTTCGGCCGTCGCACCCACCGGAAACCCATCCGCGGGATTCACGACGCAGCCCATCGCGAGTCCCAACGTGAGCAGCCACCGGAGCATTGCTCGGTTGGTCTATCCCAATCTTCGCCGAGAGGCTAAGGCGAACACACACACGTCGCGCCGGCCTCGAGGGGACAGCGCATCCAGACGTCTTCGAGGGACAGGATCCACCGGATCTCGCGCGGGAACGTGTCCACGAGCTCGAACTCGAGGCCGCCCTCGAGGCTGCCGACTCTCGGGCGGAGCCGGAAGTCGACCCAGGCCTCCTCGCCTGCCTCGCACACGGCGAACATCCGCGTCGCCCCGGGCGTCGCCGGCGAGGGCGCCCACGTGAGCGACGCCGTGCAGCTCGCCGCGTCGGCTCCTTACCGGAAGCCCAACAGCGCGTCCTCGCCCACGCGGGCGACGGTACCGTCGCGCCGAAGCTCGATTTCGGTGATGCAGGGAGCGTTCGCGGGCGCCACCGGCGTGACCACGTACCAGTGCCCGAGCGGCGAGTCTCCGTCCTCCTGCGGAGCGACGCTCTGGTAGCACGACGCCGTCAGCGCGAAGACGAGCAGCGCCACCCTCCGTCGCCCCCTCGGGGCGTCGTGGGCACGGCCTTGGCTACGGCTCACGACGTACCTGCCACTCTTCCTGACGCCTTCTGGAGCACCCAACGCAAGGCTCTCGTGGCCACGCTCTCGGGCACCGGCCGTCCACGCGCAACCCCATGTGTAGCCCTGAATGCGCCGACGCGAGACTCCGTGCTCACGCGCGCCATGAGCCGGGAGTCTCACCCCGCGAGCCCGACCCGGGCTCCGCCACGCGCTTCGTCGGTCCAAGCGGCACCGCGGCGCGGTAGGGGACACGGCCGTAGAGGCCTGGCCTCATTGCTAGCCTTCCCCTCGATGGGGCGGGCATGAGGGCGGCGGTGGTGGTGGCGTGGCTGCTGGGGTGCCAGCCGCCGATCCCCGACGCGCAGAAGCACCCGCAGCCGCCTCCGGCGCGTGTGGAACACCCATTGCTCCCCGCGCCCTTCGAGCCGGTCGCCTTCGGCTCGGCCGCCTGCCGCGACGACGCCGCTCCGGTCGCGGGGATTCGCCAGGTCGAGGTGGAGCGGCATGAGGGGGCCACCCGGCTCGAGGCGAGCGGCTTTCGCGTTTGGGAGCGCTTCGGGGTGCCGGGGCGTCGGCAGCCGGAGGTGGAGGCCCGCACCTACGTCACGTGCCAGCCTCCCGCCTTCGTCGAGCGGCACCTCGGGCGGCTCCGCGACGCGCTCGACTCCGGCGCCTGGGATCGGCTCGCCCCCGAGCACCGCGACGAGGGGATCGCCCCGGGCGCGCGGTGTGTGACGGGGCCCGCGGCCGTCCACATCTCGGTCACGCTGGCCGACGGGACGGTGCGCACGGTGCACGTCTGCGAGGGGTCAGCGGAGAGCGCGGCGTGGGCCCGCCCGCTCGACCGCGAGCTCCCGCTCGGGCGGCCGTGGTGGGACTTCTGGGTCGAGGGCGATGGCGTCGCCACCTCGTCGACCCTCGGGATGGACGACGGCCCCTACCACACGCAGTGGGCGCTCCGCGTCGACACCGCCGGGCGCTTTCGCTGCGTGGCGCCACGCGGCGCCGTCGCGGCCTCCCTCGGGCTCCGCCGCCCGGGCTCCGGGGACGTGTTCGGCTGGGGGCGCATCGACCCCGCCGACGCGGCGCGCCTGCTGGCAGCCCTCGACGCACGCGTGGAGTGGGTCCCCCACGACCCGCGCCTCCCCACGGGCCACCTGCTCTCCCGCGTCCGGGACGGCCAGACCTTCCGCGCCGCCTCCACCGTCGCCAACGAGACCTGGTTCTCGCGCCCGGACACCGTCGGCGGCCGCGTCCCGCTGGCCAAAGACCACCTCTGGCTTCCGCTGGTGGAGTCGATCCTCTCGCTCTTCCCCGCGCCGTGCGCCCACGACGTCCCGCTCCGCTGACGGCGCGCCCCGAGCGCGACCCGTAGGCCACGTGGCCGGCAACGGCGTTGGCTGTTGGGCGCAGGGAGCCGCCACACGCGCTCGACGCACCCGGGCGCCGCGGTCCACGCCCCGACGAGGCCTGCCGGGCGTGCTTGTCCTCCGTGGATGTCCAGTGATAGGGCAGCCGGCATGAACCGGACGTTCCCGATTCTCGTCCTTGCCTTGGTCGCCGTGGCCTCGACCGCGTGTGGGCCCGTCACGCGCATGAGCGTGCTTCGCTCCAAAGCGGCGTTCGCGCTGGAGTGCCCGGAGGACGAGCTCACGATCACGTCGATCGGCGGTCGCTCGAACGCCGGCGTCGAGGGCTGCGGGCAGCGCGCCACGTACATCTACACCACCACCAACCAAGACTGGTTCCTTCAGAGTCGAGGTGAGTCACGCGGTGCCACCTCGGGCGGCAGCGAGACCTACGTCGCGCCCCACATCGACGACGCGGAGGACTGAGGTGAGACGCGCCCGTTGGGTCCGCCGCGAGCATGGAAGGTCGGAGGCCGGTGCCATCCTCGTGCCCATGCCGCTGCGTATCGCCACGCCAACTTCCGCGGCCTCGCGCTGCACGCGGCGGCTATGGAGCAGCTCGACGCTGCCCTGACAGGGAGACGGCCGCGGGGGTAGTTGGCTGGTCCGCAGAAGCCCTGCACCTGCACGCCAGCCTGCGACCGCCTCCTGATCGAGCCGCGCCGCTTCCCGGGTTGCAGGCAGCTCGCTTGCGGGATGACGACGAGATGCAAGCGCTAGAGCACGTAACCTGCCTCTCGAAGTTTCTCCAACTCGCGCTGCCAGCGTTCCAGCTCCACGCGACCCCAATCCTCCGGACAGCTGATCAAGCCCGTCTCCACGCCCATGCTGCGAAGCTGTCGGAACACCCACTTCCAGTAGGGCCGCGGCGGGACCCCCATCGCCTTAAGCCCTTCCGTCCTAAGCTCCGAACGCAGCACGCCCGCCACGCGGTTCCGGTCGTAGATGCAGCGTCTTGGGTCCACGCCAGCTGCGGATATGTAGGTCCCCTCCCATCGTCCAATATCGAGCTGCGGCCCAGCCGCGTTGGAGGCATCACCTTCTAGCTTGATCTCCACGTGAAATGGCTCCCTGCCTTCAATGACTACACCGCGAAAATCGCCGTTGACCCCAACGAAGAGACCTCCCTCGCACTGAACGCGCCGTAAGCGCAGGCCGTCAACGACAACATTGTTGTGCAGACGCAAGGGCGATCGAAAAAAGCGGCACCCCACGAACTCCACGTTACGAATGACAAGCTGGTGCCCAGGCCGCGACTCGCTGAAGCTCACGCCGACAAACGTGCCGCCGACGAAAGTCTCCGGCCCCAGTGTCCTGGTCTTTTCTGCCTCTTCGAAAACGAACTGTTTGCCGTACATTCAGGAAGCCTCAGTCTGCTAGATGCTGAATGATACGCCCAGCTTCGTCATTCGATAGCGAAGAATGCGCAAACACGAGGTCGACCTGGGGGACTGGGATCTCATCGGGCGCGGTCCCGAGCGCGTGACCGCGGCCGGGACGCTCTACGAAGGAGGCGGGGTGCCGAACGCCCGGCGCATCGAACGCAGCGGACGCGTCAGCGCGTTGCCCATCTCGGTGCCCGTCGGCGGTGACGAACGCGATGACGTGCTGGCCGGGGCGGTGAACCGCCGCGAGGGCAGCGTCCAATTCGTGGCCGTGGCTCTCGACCGCGGAGAGAGCGCCACGCTCACCATCCCGCGTTCGCCCGCAACGGCCGACGTCGCGTTCGAAGCCACGGCCGCTCTCGGCGCTGGCCGCTTCATCGTGTACGGCACCACCGTCGCCCCCCCGGGCGGGCGCGTGGCCGGCGACCTCGCGCTGCTCGACATCCGCTGCCGCTAGGCTGTGGAACGAAGGCGCGGGGACCCGAGCGCATCGGTCTTGGCCCCGGCCTCGCGCATGACGGGGCGCCACACTGCCGCTCGATGGGGCACGCACGAGGGCCGCGCGGCCACCCCGGTGGTACGCTCGGTCCATGAGGGTGTTGTGGCTTGCTTTGCTGTGTGTTGGCTGCGCGCGCGCAGTTGTCCTGGGCTCCACCGATGACGACGCCGGCATCGATGGCGCCGCGCCGGTCGGGTGCATACGTCCCGCGCCCGCCGAGGACGCGGACGGCGATGGGCTGACCAACCTGGAGGAGGCGTCGGGGGAGGGCGAGTGCGGCCGCAACACGGACGGCGACGCGCGGCCCGATTTCCTCGACGACGACTCGGACGGCGACGGCATCTCCGACGCCTTCGAGGCGCTGCCCCGGCAGGCAGATGGTCGTCCCGCCGATTCGGACGGGGACGGCGTGCCCGACTTCGTCGACACGGACAGCGACGGGAACGGGCTCGACGACCGCGCGGACACTCATCCGAACCCCGAGGGGTTGCCCGGTGACTTGAACGGGAACGGCGTGGAGGACTTCCGCGACCCGGACGACGACGGGGACCGCTACCCGGACGCAGACGAGCTCATCGACGGGCGGCCCATCGATACGGACGGCGACGGTCTCCCGGACCACCGGGACGTCGACTCCGACAACGACACCATCCTCGACCTGCAAGAAGGGCAGTACGGAGTCGACGACTGGGACGGGGATGGCATCCCCAACCGCATCGATCTCGACTCCGACAGTGACGGGTACTTCGACGCACAGGAGGCCGGTGACTCGCTTCTCGAGACCGCACCGCTGGACAACGACGGAGACTACCTGGCCGACTTCCTCGACCTCGACAGCGACGACGACACGGTGCCCGACGCGGAGGAGTTGCGCCGTCGCTTGAACTGGCGCGAGAGCGACAGCGACGGTGACGGGGCGCCCGACGCGGCGGAGGTCTTTCTCGAGACCGACGGCGCGGACCCGGAGGACGGCCCCGCCTCCGCAGGCATTCCCTTCGTCGTGCTTCCCTTCGGTGCGCCCGCGATGCCCGAAGAGCTGCTCGTCGCCTTCACGATGCCCGAGGACGCGGCACCCGTGGGCCGGGCGACCATCGCGCCCCCCGAGCGTGGCTCGAGCCTGCCCGTGCCCGAGGTCATTCGGAGCATCACGCCCGACGTGAGCTCGCCGGGGTGCGCCGTTCGCGCGACCGCGGGCGGCGGAGACGAGACGCCCGCCATTCTGGACCCGGCGCCGGGCGATCAGCTGTGCTGGCGGATCGTGTTCGGCGAAAACACCTTCCAAGAGCAGGTGGCGCCGGAGTGCGCGCGTTCACGGCTCGGACGGCAAGCGCTGCAGCTGCTCCTCGACGGAGAGCCCGGCCCGGTCGTGGTGATGCAGGCGTACATCCCTCCGCGGCGCTTCGATATCTTCCCGCTGGGCGACGACCCCGACACGGAGCCTCCCGAGGGCTACCCCTGCGGGTGCACCGTCGACCCGTGCGCCGTACCCAGCGGCTGCCGCCCGCTTGGATGCTTCGGGGACTAGTCGCTTCTGCCGCTCGCCCCTCCCCGAGGTCCGCGGGAGCCAACGCCTCGAGCGCACTCAGCCAGGGCGCCGGAGCCTCAGCGAGGTGCTAACCTGAGGTGTGGACCGAGAGGCCGCAGACAGGGCGCGACGCCGTCGACAGGAGTGGTCGGGCGAGGTCGTCCGTGCCGGCACACCGAAGGGCGCGCTCTACGCGCATCTTTCGCCGGAGGAGCGTCTCGAGGCCATGGCCGAGCTTCAGCACCGCGTGTGGGGCGAGGTCCCTCCGCTGCCCCGCGCGGAGTGGCCCGGCGAGGTGATTCGCCTGCGGTGAAGCTCCCGCCCGACTACGTGGATCTCCTCCGCCTCTTGCTACGCGCAGAGGCCGAGTTCGTGGTGGTCGGTGGCTGGGCCGTCGCCGCTCACGGTCACGGACGAGCGACGGACGACCTCGACGTCCTGGTGCGACCCACCGCCGAAAACGCTCGGCGGGTGTTCGGTGCTCTGGAGGCCTTCGGCGCCCCGGTTCGCAACCACGAAGTGACCGCGGAGCTCTTCGAGCGCGCCGAGTACGGGTACCGGATGGGGCGAAAGCCGCTCCTCATCGAAGTGCTGACCACGATCGATGGCGTGAGCTTCGACGACGCGGCAGCCGACCCGGTGCACGTACCGATCGCGGAGCTGCGCGTCCCTTTCATCGGCCTCGACGCCCTGCTGGCCAACAAACGAGCCGCCGGCCGCCCGAAGGACCTCGCGGACGTGGCCGTACTCGAAGGCACAGGCCGCGCCGACGGGGGTGATTGACCTCGGCGGTGGGTTCTCTGGACGTTGCCGCGGTCCCCGGTGGCCACGTGGCCGGCAACGACGTTGGCGGTTTGGCGCGGACGACTGAGCTCGCGGCGTCGGAGCGCCCTTGGCCGGGAACTGGCCGAACTTCAGTTCGGCGCTCGCGCCGCGGCCGTGACGTTCGCGACGTCGAATTCGACCGCGGGAGGTCCGACCGCCCTTTGGCGTGATGGGCCCAAAGTCTGGCGTCCTCGGCCAAGAAGCTCCGCACCCGCCACCGCAGTCTCGAGCACACCGAACGAAGGAGGTGTGCAATGAGCAAGCGATACGAAAAGAACGCGTCGGTTTCAGGCATCGACGAAGGGCGCCCCACTGCGAAGGGGGGCCGCATGAGGGGCGCGGGAGTCGGGACTCTGCTCGGGCTCTCGGGCCTCGTCCTGCTCGCGATCGGCGGCTCCGTGCTCCTGGCGCCGCACGGCTTCTATGCCTCGAACGGCATCGTGCTCGGCGCGGACCCGAGCCAGCTCTCCGAGGTGCGTGCGCCCGCCGGGCTCCTGCTGCTCGCCGGCGTGATGGGCCTGCTCGGCGCGTTTCGTCGCCGCCTTCGGCGCCCTGCCCTCGCCATCACCGCCGCCGTCTACGGCAGCTACGGCCTCTCCCGGCTCCTCGGCGTCGCCCTCGACGGCCTGCCCGGCGAAGGCCTCGTCATGGCCATGGCCCTCGAGCTCGCCATCGGCGCCCTCGCCGCCGTCACCCTGCTGCGCCTCCGCGACGAGCTCGCGTGAGTCGGTGGCGAGCACGGGACGCGTCGCGAGTCGGCTACCTCTCCGGGACCACAGCCAGGCGCTCGACGAGGCGCCACCGCTCCACGGTCGGATCGAACTCGCTCAGGCGGTGGGCTTCGCAGTCCGCGTAGGTGTCGCAGCGCAAGAGGCCGAGGTCGTAGTGGCCCGTCAAAAGGCGAACCTCGAACCGTCCATCCGCGTCGACCGGAGTTGGGAGCCACACCTGGCCAGTGGCACCACGTACCTCCGCCATCCCCGCGCGCCCCGCCCCGTCGTCATCCCAGTCTTCGCCGGCGACCGTCAGCCGCCCGCGCAGCACTCCGGAACGCAGGTCGTACGATCGCGCCACGTCGTCGCCCCGAGCGAGCTCGAGGGTGTCCAGGTGCGCGGTCCCGGGCGGAAGCTCCAGCCCCTCTCGTGGCACGCGAACGAAGTAGAGGTCGTATTGGCCCGCGACGACGCGACCCGTGGCGAGCATCGCCCCGGTCCCCGGAAAGAGCAGTTGCTGTCGAGGCGTCAACGGAGAACGCCATTCCGTCGGAAAGAGCACGAGCACGCCCCGAGCGAGCGCGGGATCGTCGTCGGCAATGGGCTCTCCGTCCTCCGTGAGGCTCACGCTCAGCCGCGCCATGGCGACATCGATGTCCACCGGCTGCGCGCTGGGCACCTCGACCGTGGCGTTCGTGGTGCCCTGGACGCGAAAGCCCTCCCCGTAGGCCGGCACCCGCCGAAACGTCCCCTCGGCGGCGAACGTGACGAGATACTCCTGCGGACCAAAGAGCGGCAGCTCGAACGAGCCCGCCGGATCGAGCGAAGCCACGAAGCCGCCAACGTAGAAAAGGTGGCCACCCTCGAAGCCGCGGCGATCCGTGAGGAGGACGTGCGCGGCCCGCCACCGCTCCGGCCTGGAGCCGCCCCCGAAGCTCAGGCGACCGCGCAGGCGGGCACGCTGCGCGTCGATGTCCATGCGGGGCGCCAGGGGTCGAGTGCCGGCCGGCATGTACGCACCCCTTGGCTCGACAATCGAAAGGAAGCCAACGCCATAGTCGCCGGCGACCAGGGTCGCCGCATAGGTGCCCGTCGACGAGTCGACCGGAAACTCCCACTGGTGGCGGTCATTCCGGAACACGGCGACGAGATGCTCGATGCGAAGCGGCTCCCCGTCGAGGCGCACCGTTCCGGCGACCGCCTGGGTCTGAATGACGAAATCGACGGTACGGTCGCCTTCGACCGTGAGCCGACCCAGCTCGGCGGATCCGCCAGCGCTCTCGCCGGCGAGCCGCGCATGCACCCGGTACTCACCGGGCGGCAGCAGCACGGACCCGTGGCCGGGTCCGCCGTCCCCAATGGGGTGGAGCAGACCGGGGGATTCGAAGACGAGATCGACGCCCTCGATGGGATCTCCGTCGGCTCGACGTACGGTCCAGTTGACGGTGGCCAGCTCCCAGTCGAGCGTCACCGAACCGGGTGCGCGGACGGTGAGCCGGCCAAGGCGATCGGGGGGCGGCACGCGTCCGTCCGTGGCGACGTCCGGTGCAAAGTCGAGGAAGTAGCGAACGTCGTACACACCTGGCGTGAGCCGCACCGTCCCGTCCAGCTCGCCCAGAAAGAGGTCCCGGCGCGAGAAGGGCGGCTCCAGGCCGTGCACGGTGAGGTAGGGGCGCGAGAGGGCCCTGCCGAGTGGCAGCGGGCGTGGGGGCGGCAGCGCCCTTCCGTTAGCGCTCCAGTCGAAGCGGACGGGCACGCCGACCTCCTCGTCTCCGTAGCGTGGGAGGTCGAAGACGGCGTCCACGTTCGGTCCTTCTGGCCAGCAGACGCCAACGACGTCGCCGGGCTGCAGCTGGCAGGCGTAGCCCGCGGGGCAGCGCCCGGGCTGTACGCCGTGCGGATCACAACGCGAAAACTCCTCCATCCACTCGAAGCAGACGGTCTCGCAATCGTCGTCGTCGCCTCCGAGCCCGCCCGGCTCGGAAGCGCTGCGGAAGCAGCCCACGGCCAGCACGAGCACCAGGGCGCCGCCGTACCTCCATCCATCGACTGCCATCACACGTCCAGCCCCCTTCGCCTGCTCCCCGGGCGCGCAGGCATAGAAACGTTCGGTATACCATCTACGGACGCGCCTGTCGGGGTGAGGCTCACGCCACGGAGGGCTGCGCCCGGTGTCACAACCGCCGGCTACCCCACTGCTACGATGCTCTCGGTGACCGCGCCCGCCCGCCGCTCTGCGACCTACCAGGACGTGATGGACGCGCCCGAGCATCAGGTCGCGGAGCTCATCGACGGCGACCTCTACCTGCAGCCGCGACCCGCGAAGCCGCACACCAACGCGGCGTCCGTGCTCAGCATGCTGCTCGGGCCGCCCTACCAGCTCGGTCGCGGCGGGCCCGGCGGCTGGTGGATTCAGGTCGAGCCCGAGCTGCACCTGGCAGCTGACGTGCTCGTGCCGGACCTCGCCGGGTGGCGGCGCGACGAGGTCCCGGCCTTCGACCTCACCGAGGCCTACTACTCGGAGGTTCCGGCGTGGGTCTGCGAGGTGCTCTCGCCGGCCACCATGGGCAAGGACCGCGTGAAGAAGCTGCCCAGGTACGGCGCCGCCGGCGTGCGGTACGCCTGGCTCCTCGACCCGCTCGCCTGCACGCTCGAGGTCTTCGAGTGGAGCGGCGGTCGCTGGTCGCTCGCCTCTACTCACGAGGGCACCGACGAGTGCCGCCCCCCTCCCTTCGTCGACGTGCCGCTCACGCTGAGCGACCTATGGCTCCCCGCGGAGTGACGACGAGGAAGGGCCTCGGGGCGCTCGACCCTTCCTCGCCGCGTCGTCCTCCGCTCGCCCTCGTTCCTTGGAACGAGAGGCCGACTCGAGCTCGGCTCAGCTACCCGTGACCTTCGCCGCCAGCACGGCCGCCGGCTGAATGGACGGAGTCTCGGCGAGCAGGGTCTCCGCGTTCGCCATCAAGGCCGAGGCGATGGCGCCCTCGAGGTGCTTGGTGCGGTCGGCGTCGCTCGCGAAGGCGTCGACCACGTAAAAGGTGTCCTCGGATGCGCGGAGCGCGAACCAGACGGGCGTAAAGTCCTCCTGCTCCGCGAGCGGCAGCGCGCCGGCGAGGAAGTCGGCGACCTCCTCGGTGCGCTCGGGCTTGGCGACGATTTTGACGACGAGAGAGTGGGTGAGCATGGCTCGCTTCCTTTCGCTTTCGATGGGAACGAGGACGAACCTAGGCCGCGCCAGCCACCCTCGCGAGTGTCGCAATCGACAGTGATGATGTGATTTCCGCCATGCAGCGAATCTCCCTTGCCGTGGTGGACGGCGCGTTCGACGTCGGCGACCTCCTGGTCGACGACCGGCCGTCGCAGGGGCAGACGGCCGACGACTCCGTCGAAGCCATCGCCGACACCGCCGGTTACCGCGACGGCGTCATGCTACGCGCGCTCCTCCGCGAGAAGACCGGCGGCTCCATGCGCGCCCTTCGCCGCCGCCGCGCGTTGGATTCGGGCGGCGGAGAGGCCTGAGCGCTGAGGGGCTCTCACGCGCCTCTCACGCAGCACCGGCGCCGGTGGGCGTGCCGGCCGTGAACCTTCATTGACGGTGGCGCGGCGCGTGTCGGAAAGGCCGCGTTGGCGCAGTCTTCGCTCTGGCTCCTTTCGATGCTTCCGCTCCGCTGGCTCGCCACGTCGCTCCTCTTCGTCACGCTCGGGTGCGCCCCGACGATGCGCAGCCGGACGCTCGCGCTCGAGGCGTACCGTTCGCCCGAGCTGTGCGGCCAGGGGCCCTACGAGCTCGTGTTGAAGGCGGCGGGCGCCGCGTGGGGGGAGACGCTCGAGGTGCGCGCGCTCTCGCCGCACCCGCTGCGGGGCTACAGCCAGGTGCTCGTGGACGGAGAGCCGCACGGCGAGCGGACGCCCTTCGGCGCCTTCACCGTCGGACGTGAGGTCGTGAGCACGCGCGGGCGCTCCTGGGAGTACGCGCGGGCCGAGGTGCAGGAGCCGGAGAACGCGCGCTGCCTCCGCCCCGCGGCGACCGAGGGGACGACGCCGGTGCTCACCGCGCCGGCCACGCCGAGCCCGCCCCTTTCGGCCGAGGCAGCGGCCCCCACGCCAACGCCCTCCGCGGTCGCGCAGCTCGAGCGGGCCCCCACGCCGTCCCGCGTGGCCGTCGTTCCCGGTCCCGAGTGGATGGCGCAGCAGCGCCTCGGCAGCCAGGTGCTGCAGAGCGTCACGTGGACGCAGGCCGGGCGGTCGCTGCCGCTCGCCTCGCCGCTCCCGGCCAGCGCCGAGATCCGCGTTCGCATCTGGTCCGAGCAGCCCAACCTGCTCGAGGGCGTCCTCTTCGCCTTCCTCCACGCGGCGCGGCAACCGAGCGTCTCCGACGACGCGTGGCTCGCGTACCTCGCGCGGCAGGACGAGGAGTTTCGGCGCGAGAGCGCGGCGCAGCTCGCGGCCATCGACCGGGCGAACGCGGCGCGGCGAGAGCGCTGCGCGGCCCACCCCGAACGCGATGAATGCGCGCAGCGCCTCACGCCGCTGGCCCGTGCCGCTCCGCCAGACGACGAGGCGCCCCGGCCCGCGGGACCTCCCCCGCCGCCGAGGCCCGAGACGCGCCCACCGAAGCCGAGCCCGAACGCCGCGTGGATCAGCGGTTACTGGCGCTGGTACGCGGCGCGCTGGGTCTGGAGCCCGGGCGGCTGGGAGGTGCCCGAGGAGGACCTCGCCGCCGAACGAACGGTCGTGGCCCCCGCCGCGCCCCCGGCCCTCCGGGTGGAATTACGCCCGCCGATGCCCGCGCCGCGCATGGTCTGGGCTCGCGGCTACTGGCAGTGGGACGGAACGCAATGGGTCTGGGTCGCCGGCGCCTGGACCGTCCCGAAGCCCGACGCCACCTACGTCGCCCCCCGCTGGCAACCCGCCCCCCGCGGCATGCGCTTCATCCCCGGCCGCTGGGAGATCCGGGTGGGACGGTAGCGGCGGACGTACGGCGCTGGCGGGACGGTCGCCCGCCCGTCGACGACTCTGCCGTCTACGCGGACTTTCGCCTGCCGCTCCAGAAGGAGTGGGCGACGAGGAGAAACACGCCGCTCGAGAACGCCGCCAGCACCGCCATGATGGCGAAGCCGAAGGGCTTCTCCACCACATACGCCCAATCGGCGCGAAGCAGCACCTGCCAAGACACCTTGAAGGGCCACAGCATCCAGATGGCGAGGAAGAGGAGGAAGGGGCGATACGTCCACGGCATCTTCCAGCGTCCGGTCGGGGTGTCTCGGTGCCGTGGGTTCCGCGGGGTCATGGGCAAACAAAGGTGGTCGTTCAAAGGACGGCGCCAGACAGTCGCAGCGGCAACTCGTCTGACGTCCGCAAGCTGACCGGACGTCCCAAGTCTGCCGGGAACCGCACGGCGCGGCTACCTCGAAGCAGCCTCGGCTCGACGCGTCTGGTGGCCACGTGGCCGGCAACTGTGTTGGCAACTTCGCGCCGGTGCGAGCATCGAGGGCTCGAGACCAATGGAGTCACCGGCTCGGTGCCCCGCGTCATGACCTACGTCGCGAAGGCACTGAGCACTGGCACGCCCGTCCGCGCGACGTCCTTCACGTTGCGCGTGACCCGCGTCAGGCCGTGGACCAGGGCGGTCGCGGCCATCAGCCCGTTGCCGGCCGGAAGCGGGTCCGGGACGTTCAAGCGTCCCCAGAGCGCTGCCACGCGGGCGTCGACGTCGAGCGCCCTCCCCGCGGTGCCGCACTAAGTCGCCTTAAGTGGTTCGGCCCCTTCGGGGAGCGCACCTCTTTCGCCGTCGGGGGGCGCCATGCGTCCTGCCCGGCGGAGGGAGAGACCATGACTCGAGTAGGGAGAATCACGGCGCTTTTGGCCCTAGGCCCCGCCGTAGCGTGCGGTGACGACGCGGCGGCGACCGGCGGGGTCGACGTCGATGGCGGCGTGTTGGACGGCGGCGGGCTGGACGGCGGCCCGCCGGACGCTGGGCCGGACCCGTCCTGCGACGATGGGGTGCGGAACCAGGACGAGACCGACGTCGACTGCGGCGGCATCTGCGGCGCGACCTGCGTGGTCGGCGAGAGCTGCGGCGAGGCCGTGGACTGCACGAGCGGGCTCTGCGAGGGCGGCGTGTGCGCGCCGCTGCCGACCTGTGACGACGGCGTGCAGAACGCCGCGGAGAGCGACGTCGACTGCGGCGGCGGCGGCTGCGACGCCTGTGGCACCGGGCTGTCGTGCGGCGCTGACGTGGACTGCGCGAGCACCTTCTGTGACGCCGGGACCTGCGCCGAGGCCGTCTGCGGCAACGGCGTCATCGAAGGCGCCGCGGAGACCTGCGACGACGGCACGGGCGGCACCCCCGCCGAGAGCGCGACCTGCGACGTCGACTGCACGGACGCCGTATGCGGCGACGGCCTCGTCAACGCCACGGCTGGCGAGTCCTGCGACGGCGACGGCGCGGGCAACGGCGGCGAGACGGCGGACTGCAACGCCGACTGCACCCCGGTGGCCTGCGGCGACGGCGTCGTGAACGCCGCGGCGGGCGAAGCCTGCGACGGCGACGGCACGGGAACCCGGAGGCGAGACGGAGACCTGCAACGCCGACTGCACCCTCGCGGTCTGCGGCGACGGCATTCTCAACGTGAGCGCCGGCGAGGAGTGCGACGACGGCACCGATCTGTGCAGCGACACCTGCGAGTTCGCGGCGCCCGACGTCGCCGTGGTCACCGACGGGAACTTCGACACGGACACGGGGCTCCTGAACGGCGTCCCCGTCGGCACCTTCGACGCCGCCACGTCCGTGCTGAGCGCCGGTGAGTTCACGGTGCGCGAGGGCGTGACGCTCACGGTCGTGGGCGAGCGGCCCTTCCAGGTGCGCGCCGGCAGCTTCGACGTCGCCGGCACCGTCGACGCCTCCGGGCAGGACGGCGAAGCGAACGGGGAATGCGAAGGCCCGGACGCCGCGGGCGGACGGGGCGGACGCGGCGGACCCGGCGGCGGCGACGGCGGCGACGGAGCGAGCCCCGGCGTGACCATCGACGGCTTCCCGGGCGAAGGCACCGGCTTCGGCGGCCCGGGCCTGGGCGACGACTCCGGAGGCGGCGGCGCAGGCCATCTGACCGAAGGCACGCCGGGCGACGATTTC
>ERZ1740059.846-NODE-846-length-15602-cov-3.658519_pt1 | contig 15602 bp, 16 predicted proteins | sample MGYA00581744_ERZ1740059 | MGnify/ENA primary metagenome ERZ1740059 (study PRJEB43018, sample SAMN04849738) | marine metagenome | isolation source: floating plastic debris | place: Pacific Ocean | collected 2008-08-28 | study: EMG produced TPA metagenomics assembly... | reverse complement strand
TTCCAAGCACCTCAACGTTACAGAAGAAGGCGCTTCTGACTGCGGCGTTAAATCTAATAAAAAATCTGTTCCCGGCGTCATGACTACTCGTGGCTGCGCCTATGCAGGAGCCTTAGGGGTGGTCTGGGGACGCGTCAAAGATATGATTCACGTCAGCCACGGACCGGTGGGCTGTGGCTACTATTCCTGGTCCGGTCGCCGCAACTACTATGTGGGCACCACCGGGGTGGACACCTTTGGTACCATGCAGTTCACCTCAGACTTCCAGGAACGAGATATTGTCTTTGGCGGTGACAAAAAACTTGCCAAACTCATTGATGAACTAGAAGAACTGTTTCCCCTAAGCCAGGGCACCACCATTGAATCGGAATGTCCTGTGGGCCTAATTGGAGATGATATTGAAGCCGTTGCCCGGCAGAAAGCTAAAGAGACTGGCAAACCGGTTGTTCCCGTTCGCTGTGAAGGATTTCGAGGAGTATCCCAATCCCTAGGTCACCACATTGCTAACGACACCGTGCGCGACTGGGTACTGCCCAAGGCCGACGAGTATCGTAAACTCCCTGAAGGGTATGAAGTGGGCGACTATGATGTCAATATTATTGGTGACTACAACATCGGTGGAGACGCCTGGCCCAGCCGCCGACTGCTAGAGGCCATTGGTCTGCGAGTGATTTGCCAGTTCTCAGGGGATGGCACCTTTAACGAAGTGGTGATGACGCCTCTGGCCAAAATGAATCTGATCCACTGCTATCGGTCGATGAACTACATCTGCCGCTTTATGGAAGAGAAGTATGGCATTGGCTGGCTAGAATACAACTTCTTTGGCCCCACTCAAATTGCTAAATCTCTTCGTAAGATTGCTGAACAGTTTGACGAGACTATTCAGGCTAAGGCTGAACAGGTGATTGCGGCCAATCAGGCTCGCATGGATGCCATCATTGCTAAGTATCGTCCTCGGTTGGAAGGCAAGACAGTGATGATGATGGTGGGTGGTCTACGTCCTCGCCACGTGATTCCAGCCTTTGAAGACCTGGGTATGAACGTCATTGGTACTGGTTATGAATTTGGTCACGGTGATGACTATAAGCGCACCGCTGACTACGTCAAAGAAGGTACCGTGATTTATGACGACGTCAGCGGTTACGAATTTGAAGAATTCGCCAAACAACTAAACCCTGACTTAATTGCGGCTGGCATCAAAGAGAAGTACGTCTTCCAGAAGATGGCGTTACCTTTCCGGCAGATGCACTCCTGGGATTATTCCGGTCCTTACCACGGTTATGAAGGCTTTGAAGTCTTTGCCCGTGACATGGATTTGGCCATCAACAATCCCACTTGGGGGCTGATCAATGCACCCTGGGAAAACGCTGCATAAACGATAAGCAAAGAAGGTGAAGGTGAGAGAAAAGAACGATTTTTTCAAGCCCGTCTTCTATCTTTTACCTTCTGCCTTTCTCCCTCTTTCTCCATCCACCCCATAAGGAGACTACCATGACTGAGAATACCAATCCTCAAATACCCGAAAACGCCCCAGACCCTGGCAAAATCCAAGATCACTTTGACCTCTTTCAGACTGATACCTATCAAGATCTATTTGAATATACGCGCCAGTTTGAAGGTGCCCATAGTTCTGAGAAAGTTGCTGAAATGGCCGAATGGACCAAGTCCTGGGAATACCGGGAAAAGAACTTTTCTCGGGAAGCCCTCACCGTTAACCCAGCAAAAGCTTGTCAGCCCTTAGGTTCTTTATTTGTAGCTGCTGGCTTTGAAGGCACCCTACCCTACAGCCACGGTTCTCAGGGCTGCGTCGCCTATTTCCGCACCCACCTAACCCGTAACTACAAGGAACCCTTTCAAGCTGTGTCTTCATCCATGACCGAAGATGCCGCTGTGTTTGGGGGACTCAACAACCTCAAGCAGGGGTTACAAAACGCCTATGAACTCTACAACCCCAAAATGATTGCGCTGTGCACCACGTGCATGGCAGAAGTGATTGGGGACGATATTGGCGCGTTTATTCAAACCGCTAAAAATGAGGAGTTAATTCCTGAAGATCTGCCCGTGCCATCGGCCCACACGCCTAGCTTTGTTGGCTCCCACATTACTGGCTACGACAATATGCTCAAGAGCATATTGGATACACTGACCACAGGGAAAAAGGCAGACACCACCAACGGTAAGTTTAACTTTAATCTGGGCTTTGATCCTTATGTGGGCAACACTCGCGAACTAAAGCGAATCCTAGAGCTGTTTGGTATCGACTATACAATTCTATCCGACAACTCCGATGCGTTTGATTCTCCCAACACGGGTGAATTTAAGATGTATAACGGATTAACAACATTGGAAGACGCGGCTGATACTATCAATGCAGAAGGCACCTTCTTCTTCCAGAAGTACACCACAATTAAGACTCAAGAATTAATCACCAAAGAGTGGGATCAAAAGACCTACAACTTCCGTCCCTTTGGTATCAAGGGTACAGACGAGTTTTTGATGAGTCTTTCTGCTATTACTGGCAAGCCCATTCCTCTGGAGTTACGGCAGGAGCGGGGTCGTGCCGTAGATGCCCTGACCGACTCCCAAGCCTGGATCCATGGTAAGCGTATTGCTCTTTATGGTGACCCAGATCATGTATTTGGCATTACCCAATTCCTATTGGAAATGGGCGCTGAACCGGTCCATATCGTAGTCACCAACTCCAACAAAGAGTTTGAAGCAGAACTGCGGGAAGTCTTGACCAATAGCCCCTATGGTCAAGAGGCGACAATTTGGGGTAAGAAGGATCTGTGGCATTTGCGATCGCTACTCTTTACTGAGCCTGTCGATCTCCTAATCGGTAACTCTTACGGTAAATACCTCTGGCGAGATACCGGCACACCTCTGGTCCGCATCGGCTATCCCATCTTTGACCGTCACCATATGCACCGCTATGCCACCCTTGGCTACCAAGGAGCCATCAACCAGTTCAACTGGATTATCAATACCATCCTGGATGAGCTAGACCGTCAAACCATTGTTCCAGCGAAGACGGACATCTCCTTTGACCTGATTCGCTAAGGACACGGCAGGGAAAAAGGGGAAGAGAACCCCCTTTCTCTTTTCTCCCTGCTGTCTTACTCTTTTTTGTTTTCATCTTGCTAGTGGGCTATGCCCAACCTACGGCACCCGCTCCCTCCTCGCTCCTCCCCTCCCCACTCCTTCCCATGAAACTCAGCGAAGAAATCGAGATCGACTCTCCCCCCCATTTCGACATGGGTGATCGGGTCCGCGTTCGTAAGGTTATCCGTAACGATGGCACCTTTCCTGGCAAAGACATTGGCTTTCATCTTGCTAAAAAAGGCGATGTTGGCTACATCGTTGGTATTGGTACCTATCTGCAGCGAGCCTATATCTATTCCGTACATTTTCTAGAAACCAACTATGTGGTGGGCTGTCTTAAAAAAGAGTTGGATCTAGCCGAAGAGCGTCCACCCCTAATTGAACAACCAGACTGGTAAAAGCTAATGGCTATCCTGACCTCCTCCTCCCAACCCGTAACCACTCCAGAGAGTAAATCTCAGCCCAAACACCGTGACCTGTTTAAACCCCTCCGGTATTGGCTTGATCAAACTCAAATCACCAACCGTCGTACAGCCCATCTAATCTGTCAGATTGTCCCTAGCCACTGTCCATTTGAGCGAGATATTTCTCTCTTTGGCACTACCGTACATATTCCAGCACTCTGCAGAATTAATCCGGTATACGACGAAATTGTCGGCTTGCGAGTACGGGCATTGACCTATTTAGTAGAAACCTGCGGCGAAGATATAACTAGCTACGTTTGTTAATCAGGGTCGTCTTGCCAGCTTATTTTTAGGAATGCAGACGTCGTTTATAACGTTTCTCCAACAGCATTGTCGAATTTGATAATCTCCCAAACCCCTATATTCTCTTCGCCATGAAAATGACCTCTGGCAAAATTAATGAACTCCTAACCCAGCCTGGCTGTGAGCACAATCATAAGAAAGGGGGCAAGGATAAGAAAGCGTGTCAGCAGCAGGCACAGCCCGGTGCTGCCCAAGGAGGATGTGCATTTGATGGGGCCAGTATTGCCCTGGTACCGATCACCGATGTGGCCCATTTGGTTCATGGTCCTATTGCTTGTTCAGGCAATTCTTGGGGCAGGCGCGGCAGGCTCTCCTCTGGCTCCATGCTCTACAAAATGGGGTTCACCACGGACTTGAGTGAAAACGACATCATTTTTGGGGGCGAGAAAAAGCTCTACAAGGCAATCCATGATGTTAAGGAACGCTATAGCCCTGCTGCGATTTTTGTCTATCTCACCTGTGTTACAGCACTGATTGGAGATGATCTAGAGGCCGTATGTCAGGCTGCGGGTCAGAAATTCGATATTCCCGTTATCCCCGTCAGTTCTCCCGGGTTAATGGGTAGCAAGAACCTGGGTAACCGGATTGGCGGAGAAGCGTTGCTAGAGTATGTTGTTGGTACCCGAGAGCCTGAATATACGACTCCCTACGATATTAATCTGATCGGTGAATACAATATTGCTGGCGAAATGTGGGGTATGCTGCCGCTGTTAGAAAAGGTAGGGATTCGAGTATTAGCTAAGCTTACGGGGGATGCTCGCTATCACGACGTGGCCTGTGCCCATCGCGCCAAACTGAACGTGATGATTTGCTCCAAGGCCCTGATCAACATGGCTCACAAAATGGAGGAACGCTATGGCATTCCTTACATCGAAGAGTCAATCTATGGCATTGAAGACATGAATCGTCTGCTGCGGGATGTTGCTGCCAAATTAGGAGATCCTGACCTACAGGCACGGGTTGAGACCTTGATTAAAACAGAAACACATAAGCTAGACATGGCTCTTGCTCCCTACCGGCAGCGTCTAAAGGGTAAGCGAGTTGTCCTCTACACAGGAGGGGTTAAGAGCTGGTCCATTATCTCTGCTGCTAAAGATTTAGGCATAGAAGTGGTGGCCACCAGCACCAAAAAAAGCACAGAGGAAGATAAAGCTCGCATTAAAAATCTTCTCGGTAAAGACGGCATTATGATGAAAAAAGGTAACGCTCAAGAACTTCTAAGAGTGATTGCCAAAACTAAGGCCGACATGCTGATTGCCGGGGGGCGTAACCAGTACACCGCTCTCAAGGCAAGGGTTCCATTCCTCGATATCAATCAGGAACGTCACCATCCCTATGCGGGGTATTTGGGAATGATTGAGATGGCAAAAGAGCTAGATGAAGCCCTGCATAGCCCGATTTGGGAACAGGTTCGTCGCGAGGCTCCCTGGCAGGGCATTGGCGCAGGAGACCCAGAGCATACGGATGAACCTGTCTTTCAAACGGCTAAAGCCAGTACCAAAGTTCTCTCTCGTAGAAAACCTGTGGCGGTTAATCCCCTAAAACAGAGCCAGCCGTTGGGTGCAGCCCTGGCCTATCTGGGGATTAAAGGGATCATGCCACTGTTCCATGGTTCTCAGGGCTGCACGGCGTTTGCCAAAGTGATGCTGGTACGCCACTTTCGGGAGGCAGTTCCCTTGTCTACTACGGCCATGACGGAGGTGACTACTATCCTGGGAGGTGAAGACAATGTGGAGACGGCGATCTCAACCCTGGTTGAGAAATCAAAACCAAAGAAAGTTGGGGTATGTACGACCGGACTCACGGAGACCCGTGGAGATGATATGCAGGGAATTTTAAAGGACCTGCGTCAGCGCAACCCAAAACTGGCATCGCTACCAATTGCGTTTGCCTCCACACCGGATTTTAAGGGAGCCTTACAGGATGGCTATGCGGCCGCCGTGGAAGCGCTGGTACGAGATATTCCCAACAGCGATCTAAATAGTGCTCAGCATGAGGGACGCTCCCAGGGAAGCGATCTGTTTTATTCCTATGCTGTGCCAGGTGTACCTTCCCAGGTTACGGTTCTAGCCGGATCTTCCTTGGCTCCTGGCGATGTACAGGCGATCAAAGATATGGTGAAGGCTTTTGGTCTAAATCCAGTTCTTGTTCCCGATCTGTCCACGTCTTTAGATGGGCATTTGGCCGATAGCTATTCGGGTCTTACCAGCGGGGGAACTAGCCTCAGTCAGCTAAAGTCGTTGGCATATTCGGCCTTTACCCTGGCCGTAGGTAACAGTATGAAGCTAGCTGCTGAGATTCTCCAACAGCGCTTTGGGACTGAGTTTAAATTGTTTAATAGTCTCACTGGTCTAGGCGCCGTTGATAGTTTTTTACAGGAGCTTTCAGACCTAAGCGGGCGACCCGTACCTGAAAAATTCCGTCATCAGCGTCGACAGCTACAGGATGCCATTCTTGATACTCACTTTTTCTTTGGTCGTAAACGGGTTGCTTTGGCGTTGGAGCCCGATCTGCTGCATACCATTGGCTGGTGGCTAACAACGACGGGGGCTGAAGTCCATGCTGCTGTTACCACCACTAAATCTAAACTCCTAAAAACCTTACCCATTGAGACGGTGACTATTGGTGATTTGGAGGACTTTGAAGAGCTGGCCCAGGGGGCGGATCTGTTAATTGCCAACTCCAATGCCAAAACAATTTCAAAACGTCTGGGTATTCCTCTCTATCGGCTTGGCTTTCCGGTATTTGACCGGCTCGGGAATGGTCAACGCTATACCGTCGGCTATGACGGCACTACCCAGCTTTTGTTTGATATCGGCAACATTTTTATGGAGGCCGATGAAGCTGGTGCCCATGCTCAGGTCCATGCCTGGCGAGAAGGTCAGGTGTAAGTATGCATAAGGAGATTTAACCATGAGAATTGCCTTTACCACCCAAGATTCACTACATATCAATGCCCACTTTGGCTGGGCCAGACAGATCGATGTCTATGAAGTGGATACGACCGGCTACACCTTTCTAGAAGCACTGAAATTTGCAGGTGATCTTAAAGAAGACGGTAATGAAGACAAGCTAGAACCTAAGGTCAAGGCCTTGCAAAACTGCACCATTGTCTATGTTTCTGCGATTGGGGGGAGTGCGGCGGCTCGTCTGATTCGCAAAAATATTACCCCGATTAAGGCCGATGCTGGCACCGATGAAATTGAAGCTGTGCTGGTCCGTCTGGTGCAGTCTCTCAAAGGCAGCCCACCCCCGTGGCTGCGTAAGGCTTTGAGCAAAAGCCGACTCCAAACGTTTGACGATGATTTTGAAACTATTGAAGAGGAAGTAATCGTATGAGTCCTGTTGCTACTACTGACCCAAAGACGGCTGCATTAGATGCCGCATTAGTGATTGACAGCTCCCCATTTCTTAAGGCGATTGTTCAGCAGATTCGTGCGAATGACCCCTATGGCACTTATCGGAACTGGGCTGATGAGATTTTACTTAAGCCCTATATCATTTCCAAGAAAAAGCGGCGGGAAATTCCGGTAGAAGGGGATGTTGACCCGATTACCATGGGACGCATTTTGGCGTTCTATCGTGCGATCGCAGCTCGGATTGAAGAAGAAACTGGTCAGCTATCCCAGGTTGTCATTGATCTAAGCCACGAAGGCTTTGGCTGGGCTCTAATCTTTTCCGGGCGTTTGATCTTAGTGTCAAAAACCTTACGAGATGCCCAACGGTTTGGCTTTGACACCCTAGAAAAGTTGAACGCTGAAGGAGAAAAGTTAGTTCTAAAAGGGATTGATCTGGCTCAGCGTTTCCCCGCTGTTTGTGACCTCTAGCTCAACCCTTGTTCACTGTCCGGGTAGGGGCGGTTCCCCCTGCCTCTTCACCTAGTTGCCCTATGACCCAAACAACTACACCCACCCACCTTGACGAGTTAAAAAAACAAATCAGAAAACTCAACAGCAAGGCTGGACAAATGAAAATGGATCTGCATGATATTGCCGAAGGCTTACCTACAGATTTAGAACAGTTGCCCACCGCCGCCGCTCGCACCTATGAAATCTACTGCCAGCTGCGGGATCTTAAACAACAACTTAAAACCTTAGAGGCTGTCCAATGACCACACTAACTCGCACCCTGACCCAGTTTAATCAGCTTAAAGATGCTGAAGAGTATTTCCAGTTCTTTGGTTTAGCCTATGATCCAAAAGTAGTTAACGTAAACCGTTTGCATATCTTGCGTAAGTTTTCCCAACTTGTTCAAGACGAAGACAAATCCCAGCCTGAAGAACAACGGTTGATGGCGTATCGTCAGGCATTACAAAACGCCTACGATTTATTTTTGACGTCTTCTTCCGTCGAACAAAAGCTATTTAAGGTTTTTCAAGACAAACCCAAAAATGTCGTAATGCTGTCAGACATTGCTGTCGAATAGCATTCGCCATCTGACGCCAATTCTCACCTACTACTCTTTGCTCCTCAACATGCTGCCATCCTTAACCCCCACTGAAGTTGAACGCTACCGACGACAAATGATGTTGCCGGGTCTAGGTGAAACTGGACAGCGTCAGTTAAAAAACACTACGGCGCTAGTGACAGGCGTGGGCGGGTTAGGCGGTACAGCGGCGCTCTATTTAGCTGTCGCTGGTGTGGGCAAGCTGATTCTAGTGAGAGGCGGCAACTTACAGCGAGATGACCTAAATCGACAAATTCTCATGACCGATGACTGGGTGGGTAAACCGCGAGTCTTTAAGGCCCAGGAAACCTTAGCTCAGCTCAACCCAGATATCGAAATCGAAGCCGTATGCGAGTATGTCAGTGCTGACAACATTGACCGTCTCGTACAGCAGGCAGACATTGCCCTAGACTGTGCCTTTGACTTTAAGGAACGAAACCTGCTGAACACGGCTTGTGTAAACTGGGGCAAACCTATGGTGGAGGCTGCCATGAACAGCATGGAGGCCTATCTAACCACCATCGTACCGGGACAAACCCCCTGTCTTAGCTGTCTATTTCCTGAAAAGCCAGACTGGGACCGCTGGGGCTTTGGCGTCTTGGGAGCTGTATCAGGCACACTTGCCTGTCTAGCCGCCCTGGAGGCGATTAAGCTGATCACTGGGTTGGGCACCCCGCTGCTAGGGCAGCTGCTGACCATGGATTTGGCCCGTGCCGAATTTGCTAAACGTCGCCCTTATCACGATCCCAACTGTTCTGTCTGTGGTCATCTTAATCAGCTTCAACGATCTGATTCTCTGGCCACCCCCTCTGTTTCTATCTGCTGACCCTTTGTTTTGACCCATGCCTTGGACCACACTGATTTTGTTTGCAATGGGCATAATCTCTTGGCGATTTGCCCAAAAACACCCAGATGATATATGCCGATTTTTAGGCGCACAATCTACTCTTTTGTGTTTGCTAGCAGGATTGGTAAAAGCCCCCCTATATCTGCAGGGAGCTACTTTAGTCGGTGTTCTTATTTATCCCACCTGTGCATCAAAATCTGATCGAGTCGTTAGACCCAGCTGCCCTCGATTGTGCCTATTAAGAAGGCAATGTGATTCATTAACCAAGTTGTAGAGAGAATCTTGCATATTTCTGTATTTTATTCAAAGGAGAGCGTATGACTGTTAAATTGACTGAACTGGCCGAGCTTCGTCTGCGTACCTTCGTGCGTGGTACCCCCGACTATACACCCAGCCGAGGGGTGCGGCTTGCCGTTAAAGACGGTGGCTGCAATGGGTACGAATACGATATCAAAGTCGTAAATGCCCCCAATCCTGACGACGAGATTACCGAAGCGGGCAGTCTCAAAGTCTTTATCGATCCCCAAAGCGCTCCGTTACTAGATGGAGTTGTTGTTGACTACATTGATAGTCTACTGGAAAGCGGGTTCAAGTTTAGCAATCCCAATGCCACCGACACCTGTGGCTGTGGCAAATCTTTCCAGGCAGGGGATTGTACCCCAGATAGTGTTCCTTGTTCTTAGGACTGTCAACAAGAGTTTAATTATTTACTAGAGAGGAGACCCTACCATGACTACTTATCAAGTTCGACTAATCAACAAAAAGCGCAAAATTGATGTGACTATTCCTGTTGAGGATGACATGTACATCATTGATGCAGCTGAAGAAAATGACATTGAGCTACCCTTTTCCTGTCGTTCGGGTGCTTGCTCAAGCTGTGTTGGCAAACTGGTTGAAGGAGAAATTGATCAAGAAGATCAGTCTTTTCTAGAGGACGACCAAATAGCCAAGGGGTTTGTCGTACTGTGTTCTACCTATCCTCGCTCGGACTGCACGATTAAAACCCACATGGAAGCCTATTTGGTTTAGGGTATTGTTTCTCGGTAGACGGTGAGCTATTCCTATCAGGTTAGAGATTATCTATGTTCGACAGTTTTACCATTTCTGGATCGTCGCTCAAGTTATTAAAGGTTGGTGAACGAGGGGTGATTGCCAAGGTGAGGGGAACCAATCCATCGGTTGCTGACCAGTTGAGAAGGCTAGGTCTATCCCCTGGGACATCAATCACCCTAGAACAGAGATTTCCCCGGTTTGTGATACGCACGCGTAAAGGCTCATTGGCATTGACCCAGTCAATGATTCAATCAATTTACGTGCGGCTTGGAGCTTTCTAAAATGCCACAGACTTACAATACTAGGAGTCAGAAAAATGTCAAAAATTGGAATTTTTTATGGTAGCACCTCGGGAACTACCGAAGAAATCGCCGAGAAAATCCATGAAGAAATCGGAGAAGATATCTGTGATTTATACAACATGGAAGAAGACTTTGATGATGTTGATGATCTGCTGAAATACGATTATCTACTCATCGGCTGTTCAACGTGGGGAGCTGGAGAGGTTCAAAACGATTGGCGCGATCCTCTATTTGATATGGAGGTTGACAAGCCTGATTTTTCTGGAAAAACCATTGCGCTTTTTGGCGCAGGTGACTGTACCGGTCACGGCAAACACTTTGTCGGTGCGTTGGGAACTCTCCACAACATCTTTAAATCCCTAGGGGCAAAAATAGTCGGTGCTGTATCAACAGAGGGATATTCCTTTGAACAGTCTACGGCTATCCAGGATGGCAAATTTGTTGGACTTCCCATTGATGAAGTCAATGAAAGCGATAAAACAGAACAACGGATTAGTGATTGGCTAGACTTACTTAAAGCCGACTTTCCAGCCTTGACTTCCTGAGGATGCTCCTGTGAGCACATATGCAATCATGTGTGACTTTTTGAATCGATGGCCCATGAACTCCGGTTCTTCATCACCAGCGGCCAATTTGCCTCAATTTGAGCGCAGATGGACCGATTACTATCAAGCCGTGGCCGGTCGTCCTCCTCGGGCAACTTTGTTGATGGCGATTGAGCGCTTCTCGATGGAGCAGTCGTCCAATGCACGTGGAACAGCAGTGGATTTGGGCTGTGGTGATGGACGCGATACGGTAGAGCTGCTGCGTCATAATTGGCGGGTGATTGCGGTTGATGGAGAACCTGATGCAATTGAGCGATTACGGAGGCGCTCGGACATCAACCGCACCTATCTGGAGACTCGTGTGCAAAGATTCGAAGAGTTAACGTTGCCACCCGATGTTGATCTGATAAATGCCAGTTTTTGTCTTCCTTTTTGTCCGCCAGACTCTTTTACAGAGCTTTGGGAAGAAATTGTTACGGCGCTAAGGTCTGGGGGCCGGTTTTGTGGTCATTTATTTGGCGATCGTGACTCCTGGGCAACTTACTGTGACATTAACTATCATACTCGTTCCCAAGTCGAGCGGCTGCTGGATCCCTTTCAAATAGAGCTTTTAGATGAAGAGAATCATCCTGGAAAGACGGCATTGGGAGAGGAAAAACATTGGCATTTATACAATATTGTTGCTCGCAAGCGATAATGTGTTGTCCATATTTTCTGATCGAACGTTAGCCAACCGTTAGACGAATTTTAGAAAAGATTAAAGTGTCTGCCAGCTCCGTGGACTTAACATCAAAGAATTAACATAATAGACAGGAGAAAGGTGAATGAAGGTTGCTAAAGATATTACTCAGCTCATTGGTCAGACACCGCTGGTGCAGTTAAATCGTATCCCCCAATCAGAAGGCTGTGTCGCTCAGATTTTACTTAAGTTAGAGGGAATGAATCCGGCAGCTTCGGTCAAAGACCGGATTGGGGCCAATATGGTTCATGCCGCTGAGTTGGCAGGCGCGATCGCACCGGATCGGACCGTTCTAGTAGAACCCACCTCCGGCAATACCGGTATTGCCCTGGCCATGGTTGCCGCTGCCAAAGGATACCGACTGATTCTCACCATGCCCGACACCATGAGCTTGGAGCGACGGGCCATGCTCAACGCCTACGGGGCAGAGCTAGTGCTAACACCGGGCAGCAAGGGAATGAACGGCGCGATCGCAAAAGCTCGAGAGATTACCGCCCAGCTGCCCAATGCATTTATGCCCCAACAGTTTGAGAACCCAGCCAACCCTCAAATTCATCGAGAAACTACAGCAGAAGAAATTTGGCATGATACAGACGGCCAGGTAGATATGGTAGTAGCAGGCGTTGGCACTGGCGGTACAATTACCGGTGTGGCCCAGGCATTAAAGCTAAAAAAAGAGAGTTTTCGAGCCATCGCCGTAGAGCCTGTCAACAGTCCCGTACTCTCCGGTGGCAGTGCCGGCCCTCATAAAATCCAGGGTATTGGAGCCGGGTTTGTCCCGCCAGTGCGACGAGTTGACCTGATTGACGAAGTTGTTACCGTAACCGATGAAGAAACCATTACCTTTAGTCGTCGTCTGGCCAGAGAAGAAGGGTTACTGTCTGGTATTTCCGCTGGAGCAGCCTTAGCCGCTGCCATTCAAGTCGGTCAGCGGCCTGAAAACGAGGGCAAGCTAATAGTTGTTATCCAGCCCAGCTTTGGAGAGCGCTACTTAAGCACCGTGTTGTTTAAAGATCTCGCCCCCGCCCATACAGCCCTCATTCCCGATAGCTTTTTAGCCCGTCACCCAAGTCCCGTCGCTTAATTACCCCACTTAATTACCCCACTTAATTACCCCACTTAATTACCCCACTTAATTACCCCAAGAGACCAATGACTATTCCACCCAATCCCACCCCGACGGATTCTCGTCAGGCGCTGTACTTTGAATTGATCGATCGACTGCTAGCCTGTCCTAATGGAGAAGAACCCGAGATTCTCAATGCGGAGCCCGATCTGTTAGATGCTGGTTTTGTACAGACCCTAATGCAAACCGCCAGTTACTTTGCCCATCAAGACAACGCTGACACTGCCAGGTTTCTCGTCTTTATCGCCCGAGAGCTGGCCCATCAGCTGGGCCTTTATCCTAACCCTCAGCCCCAGCAGCCATAAGCCTTGCACCCATGATGCGATTGGTCAAAGCACTGTTACAGCACCGTTAGATCTCCCCCATCCCTACAGCCATGCACCGTCGTAAATGCCTTATCCTCTGTCTAGTTAGCCTGTTTTCCTGGCTAATAGCTGTGGGCTGTAGCCCCCGACTGGCAACAACGAATGTTGGGGTTGGCGGGACTGTGACGATTACGGTGTCTGCTGCCGCTAGTTTGCAAGATGCATTAGATGCGATCGCACCTCAGTTTATCCAGACCTATCCCGATATTGTTATAGACTACAACTTTGCCTCATCTGGCGCTCTACAGCGACAAATCGAACAGGGAGCCCCCGCTGATATTTTCTTTTCTGCCGCTGCCCAACAAATGGAGGCCCTGTCAGACAAAGACCTGATTTCATCAGAATCTCGTCAGGATATAGTAGCCAATCGGTTGGTGCTGATTGCCCCATCACGATCAACTCTAACCATCACCGAGATTGCCCAGCTTAAAGATGCTGACATCAGCCGCTTTTCCGTGGGTGAATTTCGCAGCGTTCCAGCTGGACAGTATGCTGAACAGGTGTTTGATAAGCTCGGTCTGTTAGAGAGTTTTCGCTCTAAATTTATCTTTGGGAACAATGTTCGTAGCGTTCTCGCAGCTGTAGAAAGCGGTAATGTCGACGTGGGTATTGTGTATGCCACCGATGCAGTACTCTCCAATCAAGTTCAGGTATTGGCCACGGTGCCAGCAGAGTTTCACCCATCCATCGTATATCCCATTGCTATCGTACAGAATACGGCCCATCCTCAAGCTGCTCAAACCTTTATCAACTTTTTGACAACGGATACAGCCCAGGCAATTTTTCAAGAATTTGGATTTGACTCAATCTAAGTAATAGCTAAAGGACACTCCTGTTTCTTTTCTTTTCCGGTGCTCCCATGATTGATCTCTCCCCCCTTTGGATCTCCCTACGGATTGCCACGATGGCCACCGTCGTCACCTTTATAGTAGGGATTGCCGCTGCCCATTTTATGCACCACTATCAGGGACGATGGCGGTCGCTGTTAGATAGTATTTTGTTGGCACCTATGGTGCTACCTCCGACCGTATTGGGCTTTTTGCTACTAATAGCCCTGGGAAACAATGGTCCGTTTGGATTTTTGTTTACTAACGTCGGTATTAGCCTGGTTTTCACCTGGTACGCCGCTGTTATCACGGCAACGGTGGTCGCTCTACCGTTAATGTATAAAACAACGTTGGGCGCATTTGAGCAAATTGACAGCAATCTACAACAGGCCGCCCGCACCCTGGGTGCTTCGGAGCCAACCGTATTTTGGCGTATTACCCTGCCTTTGGCGCTCCCCGGTTTGATTGCTGGCGCCACACTAGCCTTTGCCAGAGCCCTGGGAGAGTTTGGTGCCACACTGATGCTGGCCGGTAATATCCCTGGACGTACCCAAACGCTACCCATGGCCATTTATTTTGCGGTTGAAGGGGGAGACTTTGGAGAAGCCACTATCTGGACCGGTGTGATCCTCACCGTTGCCCTGGGAGGGTTGGTGTTTGTCAATCGATGGCAACCACGACAGCATAGAAGAAAAAGGAGAGACGATGAGGTGAAACAGACAGAGGAAGCCGTCAAAAAAGCAGAGGAAGGAGAAGAGAAGATATCTCCTGGTCAGGCTGTTTATCCAGCTGTTTACCCTCTGGCCCATCCATCCCATGAGGCATTAACTAAGACACCGACTAAGGCACCGACGCTGTCTATTCAGCTGACTAAACACTTACCAAATTTCACCCTGGACGTTGCTTTTTCCACAGACGATCGGCCCCTGGGCTTATTGGGAGCCTCTGGAGCTGGTAAAAGTTTGATTTTGCGCTGTCTGGCGGGAATTGAAACTCCTGATGCGGGTCGAATTGTGCTCAATGGTCGGGTGCTGTTTGACTCAGAAGCAGGCATTAATGTACCTATTTGCGATCGCAAAATCGGTATTCTGTTTCAAAACTACGCACTGTTTCCCCATTTGACCATTGCCCAAAATGTGGCCTTTGGCCTACATCGTAAACTGCCATCGGAACAGATTCAGACAATTGTCACACAACAGCTGGCCGCCGTTCACCTGGAAACATTAGCCGAGCGCTATCCCCACGAGCTATCGGGTGGGCAGCAGCAGCGGGTGGCGCTAGCTCGGGCCTTAGCTAGCCAGCCTGAAGTTTTACTTCTCGATGAACCCTTCTCCGCCCTCGATACACATCTGCGTGACCAGATCGAACGACAGCTAAGCGACCGGTTACAGAGCTATCAAGGGATTACCTTATTGGTCACTCACAACTTAGAAGAAGCCTATCGATTGTGTCATCAGTTGCTAGAGTTAGACGGAGGCACCCC
>ERZ1740059.844-NODE-844-length-15625-cov-9.438343_pt1 | contig 15625 bp, 12 predicted proteins | sample MGYA00581744_ERZ1740059 | MGnify/ENA primary metagenome ERZ1740059 (study PRJEB43018, sample SAMN04849738) | marine metagenome | isolation source: floating plastic debris | place: Pacific Ocean | collected 2008-08-28 | study: EMG produced TPA metagenomics assembly... | reverse complement strand
TTTTTTTTTTGCCTTTTGTTTTTTTGTTTTTTGGCTGTTTTTCGTGTTTTTGGTTTTGGGGTTTATGGCTTGATGGGGAGATGGGGAGTAAGAAGTTATGAATTTATTTATTTATAAGAACTATTGGCCTTTAAGCTTTAACCTTTAATTAAGGAGAGCTACAATCCGGAATACAAATAACCCAGTTTATTAGAGAGGAAAATTTATGGCTGTAAAAAAAGGAACGATGGTTCGTGCTATTCGCGAAAAATTGGAAAACAGCTTGGAAGCACAAGCAAGTGATTCTCGTTTCTCTTCCTATATATTTGAAAGTGAAGGAGAAATTTTAGATGTCAAAGGTGATTATGCTCTGGTGAAGTTTGGTAAAGTGCCTACACCTAATATTTGGTTACGTATGGATCAGTTAGAAGAGTTCAAATAAGTTTTATTCCGGAGGGGGTGAGTCTACCACGGAGTTATTTGTGTCTGCTAGCTATCAAAACAGTTTGGGGAAGACTGAGTTCCTCTCTGTTTTTAACTAGGAGATAGAACATGATATTATGTCGCGAATAAATAGGTTCTGACTACGCTATCGATCGCTTAATCTTGAATAAATGAAAGTCGTAGCGCACAATAGCTTAAACCGTCTTCCGACAACCAATAGTCAGGAGTGTGAAGAAATTCAGGTTAAAGAGCTATTTTAAACAATAAAAGTGCCTACATAATCAAAAAAAGTAGTCCTCAATACTTTTTTTTGAAGTGATAAAGGAAATGCAATTATCCCACCGAGAATTAATAGCAATGGTGCCCGTCACAGATAAATTTTTAGTTGATGTAATACGGCAGTTTTCGGTTAAGCACAATGCAATTGAAACTACTCTAACTCCACTCTCTGGGAGCATCCCAATTTTGAAAAAATAAGTTTGTATGTAGTGCGAGCATCTTGCTCGCTAGTAAGCACTAGGGAGCGAGACGCTCCCACTACCAAAAATAAACTTGCACCTGTAGGGATGCTCCCCACTCTCCCCCTTGGTGTAAGAGGCTTTGAAATAAAAAACCATCGGAGTTTTATAATTGTGTCTTGAGTGAAATCCGTTATATTCGACTAGAAAATTTAAAACTATAACCTCGGTGGATTTAAATATATAGAAAAAGGTGAGACTTAATGATTAAGTTTCGCCTTTTTTGTAGACAAAAATACTGTTTAAACAAAATTTAAATAAAATATCTGAGAAAATACCCTGATGTTTTTTATAATACCCTGAAAACACTTAGTACTAGATTATTCTAGATAGTGAAGTAAAATTATTAATCCTCAATGGCACTAAGAAAAACTCGTTTGCAGAGTAAGAAAACTCAATCTAAAAGTTCTACTACTAAAGCTAAAGCTCAAAGTAGTGCTGCAAAATCAAAAACGAAAAGTAGTACAAAAAAAGAAAATCCGGAAAGATTAGCTGTAAAAGAGAAAGTTTCAAGTAATACTCCAGAAACTGAAGTGAAAAATACAACTAAAAAAGCAGCCAGTAAAACAAAATCTGCTAGCACCATCGTAGGAAAAGCTAAAGTTACAGCCAAGAAAGTAGCTAGCAAAACTAAACTTGCTAGCAGCAAGATAGAGAAGGCGAAATCTTCCACCAAGAAAGCAGAAACAACTGCTAGCAATACTAAGAAAGTCGCTAGTAAGACAAAACCTGCTAGCACCACCAAGAAAGTCGCTAGTAGCACTAAAGCTGCTAGCACTACTAAGAAAGTCGCGAATAAAACTAAAGCTGCTAGCACCACCAAGAAGGTAAAAGCACAAGTACCTGCTTCGAGTATCATCGATAAGTCTGAAAGTACCCCCAAGAAAGTAGTTCGCAAAGTTAAAGCAAATACTTCCTCAGTTGCAAAAGCTAAAACTACCACCAAAAAAGCTACTAGCAAAACCAAAGTTTCAACTAAGAAAACCCAAGATGAAACTCGTTTGCTCTTAGCTTTGTGGGATTTGGGAGGAATAAAAACTGAAATTCAGACAACAGAAGTAACTGCTAGTGTAAAACGCAAAAATGAGAAAGCTGGAGATTATCTTTTTGTTCTCAAAAAATTAGAGAAAGCAGGAGCTGTTAAAAGCACTCGCAAAAATAAAGTTGACAGCGTAAAGCTAACCGATAAAGGTTTGGAGATGCTCAATGAGGGACTAAAAACCCTTAATTTCCAATTTTACGGAAAGCAAGTTGGAAGTAAAGTTGCAAGTAAATTTGTTGGTGGCTTACTTAAATGGATACAAGAAATGGATGGCGTAACAATTTCTTCGGGAGTAGAAACTAAACAATCCAAAATTGCATCCTAATGCTCAAATGCTGTTAATGTCGTCAGAGTGTTCCGTCTCAACTGTGGCTAGGGTTAAGAATAAGTTGAAAGTGAATGCTGTACGTTTCGAGAAAGACGACGAATATAGGCAATAAATGAGAGTGTGAGCGGAAAGTAAGACTCAGGAAATAATTGAGGCTAGATAGATATCGCAGTTAGATCCCTCACAGATATAATGACTCGGCAAATTTTTAGTTATTAATTGCAATGGAATTAGTGGTTTGTGCGATTGGTATTGAGTGCATCTAAACCTCTATCCAGGGTGATTCGATTATTATCTACCGTGCTATTTTAAACAATAAAGAAACGCAGATTACCGCAATTGAATGCAATCTATATTGATTGCATAATCATTGTGGAAGAATATTTCGCTTGGGCGAATTTGGGTGCATTTTCGCCTTGTATTGTTGTATTTGGAGATGTATTAGTTTATTTCTGTATTGTGACTAGTTTTTTTAGGGGTTTAATCGGAACTAATTCCGTTGCTTGGGAAAAATATCTGATCCCAAGGGAGTTGTGAGATTGAATAAGCCCAGCGTCTTCTCAAAGAGAAGCTAATTTACATTCTGTTAAATAGTTTGGCTTATTTATGGCTACCTACTTAATTAATGCTTAAATTCTTGCCAATGTATTTATACATTTTGATGAGGAGCATTAAATATACTTAAGTATTTTACGGTAGTACAACACTTTTAATCCACAATTAAGTGTAAAATGTAACGCTAGTAATAAATTTAGGTATAAACAAGAATGACTGACTCTAACAAAACTCGTTTGTTACTGGCTTTATGGGCATTAGGAGGGGCAAAACAGGAAGTAAAGAAAGGTAAGCTTACGAAGCGAATTGTACCTAAAGGTAAGAAAATAGCAGATTATCAAGAAATTTTGAATGAACTGAAGGAAGAAAATGCGATCGATATTTCCAAAAAAGGATTTTCTTTGGTATCTCCAAAAGGTTTAGAACTTTTGAGTGAAGGTTTGAAAAGTTCTGATTTTGTATTTGAAGGGACAATTGTGGGAACTTGGGCAGCGAATGCTTTGCTCGAATGGATTAAAGAAATTGATGACAATGGGAGTGGAGTGTCTGCGCCACAGAGTCAGGCAGTAGAGAATGGGAAATCTTTCAGCGGAGATATCGCTTCTTATGAAAAGTTTAAAGAGATTACCCTGGAAGTTTATGAGAAGTTGAATAGTGATTACAACCTAGGTAATTTGGTGCCAATCTACAGGATTAGAAAAGAAATTGGCGAGAAAGTTAGCCGAGAGAATTTTAATGAATGGATTTTGGAAATGCAGGCAAAGGATATTTTGCAGCTAATGGCAGGAGAGATGCCCGATATTACTCCTGATAAACGGGAAGACTCAATAACTATTCCTGGAGCAGGATTGCGCTATTACGCTAAGCAGTTGAGTTAGTCAGATCGTCCCCAGCTTACTCATAGTTTCTCATAGTATACAGATTCACGATGAAAAATAACTCTATTTCTCCCATAGAAGCTGTTAACGCTGCAATCGCAAGCCAAAATCCATTTATGAATGCTGGAATTGCCAAAGAGCAGGATGTCTGGGGAAAAGGATTTCCTGACGTACCTACTCTTAATGCCCATGCTTCTGATGCAGTTTTTCAAGCAATAGAATTGGTGCGAAGCAGTGAATCTAGTCAAGATAAGGTGACTTCAATTGCTATCACTGCTTCCTACGGAGTTGGTAAAACTCACCTCCTCAGTCGGGTGCGCCATCGTTTGGAAACTGAAGGTGGTGCTTTATTTATCTATGCTGGAGTCAATAATTATACAGATTTAAATTTAGTTAAATATCAATTTCAGCAAACCTTGGCAGACAGTCTGAGTAAAACTGGCTCTCAAGGAGTCATGCAGTGGCAGGAAGTAGCTGCGGCGATGGCAAACCAAGGTTTTAAAGCGATGAAACCCGATGCTCGAAATCTTTCTCCCCAAGAATTGATCGACAGATTTGATAAAGTATCTAAAAGTTGGTTAACTAAGAATAAAAGTTTGATTGACACGCTTACTAATAAAGTTCTTAAGACAAAACCAAATACGGATCCTTATATTGTCCGAGCAATTTTATTGACACTTTCAGAAACTCAGGCATCTTTCGCGATTAAATGGCTGTCTGGTGAAGAATTAGCTGAATCTAATGCGAATGTTTTGGGATTACCATTACCTGATAAAACCAATCAAAATAAAGAAGCTGAAGCTCTGAAAAGAATTCAGCAGATATTGAATTTGGTTAGTTATTATAATCCCATCGTGATTTGTTTTGACGAAATAGATGTTAAAAACAATTCTACTGATGATGGATTATTAACAGAACAGGTTGTTGCTGATTTAGTCAAGCGTCTGCATGATACTCTCGAACAATCTGAACTCAGTCGAGGGGTTGTGATTGTAACAGTTATGCTACCGGATACATGGACACACAAGGTAGATTTAATGACTGGTGGAACTCCAGATAGAATTTCCAAATATACGCGGAGAAAACCAATTGATTTAAAACAGATTGATGGCAATTCGATGATTGAATTAGCCACTGTTTGGTTAAAAGATTTTTATGATTCAAAGAATTTAGTTCCACCGGATTCTATTTATCCATTTAAAGAGAGCGAAATAATAAATTTTGGCAAAGGTAAGCCTACTATAAGGGAAGCTTTGAAATGGTGTGCTGAAAAGTTTAAAGTTGATGAGGAGCAGTTTCCAGCCGATCCACTTGAGCGCTTCAATTTTGCACTCGAAAAAGAAGGTGATTCAGAAGATGAAACTTATTTAGAAAATAATGAATTGCTTGCTGATACTTTACGTTTTGGGTTTCAGACATTAATTGGAGAAATATTAGAAGGCGAAACTTCAACAGGTGAGAAGTTAAATAAAGTCACGATAGAAGATGTTATTGAAGTTGAGCCAAAATCCAAAAATCAGGGTTGGATAAATTTCAAAGTCACCGGCAAAGAAAAAAACACACTTTTTAAAATTGGTGTTGCGATCCTCCAACATTCAAATGGACGCTCAGTGGGAGCAGGAATGCAACGACTAATTGAGTATAAAACTTTTGATATCACTAGAGGATGCTTAGTTCGTTCTCAAGACAAAAAGATTCTCAAAAATTGGGATTCCTATAAACATCTCAAAAAGCTTGTCGAAGAGCTTGGTGGAGAACATGTGGATCTAATAGCAGATGAAATCAAACCACTTATTAATATTTATCGTGTTTATCAAAAGCGAGATAGTTATCAGTTAAGTGATGAGCAAATACGTGATTTTTCCAAGGCGCTAACACTAGAAAATAATTTACTTAGAGAAATATTAAGCGATCCTTCCGGTGAAATTGATGCACAGATTATCGAAGATGAAATTCAACTTTTAGAAGATTTTCTGAATCCATCAAATATAGAGGATACAGAGGATGAAGATGAACTAGATGAATTGTTTAATTAAATATGAGTAAATCATTTTTAATTTACAATGCCCTATGTCTTCCTGCTCCTGATGTTGAAGCTTTAATAGAAGGGCGAATTGTTGCAGCACTGCCTCGGAAATGGATTAATAATCCGGGGCAACCGTTTGCTTTGTATCCAGCAAATATCTCTACTAAATTACTTCCTCTTAAACATCATTACCGCTCAAATTTTTTACCAGTTGCTCAAGAAGTTGTAGCTAACTTAACTCACGAAAAGGTTTTGATTAAAGCTTGGGCTAAATGCCAACTAAACCGAATATCGAACGATTCTAAATCATTAGAAAGTTTGTCACGGCTAAGCATTTGGACAAAAGAATTATTAGAACAAATACTTAAAAAACGTCCTCATACTCCTTTAGCTTATCTACAAGTTTATCTGCTACCTCAGCCAATTGAGATGTCAGTTTATACTCAACAGCGTCATTTTGTGCCTTTACCGCAGCAATTGAGAGTTTCCGATACAAACCCAGTATTAACTGATAACATCTTCAAGATTCGCAAGGGGCAATTAGAAAAACTCGAACCACCACAGCATCCAGAGTTAGAAAGATTATTAGATGTTGTATCGCCGTTAAGCGTTAATAATTCCACGGCGAAACAATTAGAAAAAGATATTCATCTATTTTTAGGTTGGAGCAATCAACGTACAGTAAAATATTTTGATTCAGATTTAAATTGGATTTATAAAATTGCTAAAGTGGGAAATTCTAGCGATGGTAATGAATTTGAAAGATTAGTACGTAAAAGTTTTATAAAACTAGGATTTTCCTGTGATAATACTAATTCTAAAGCCAACTTAGATCCAGAAAAAGTCGGAGGGGCTGGAGGCGTTGATTTTTATTGCGAATATCCTTATCCAGTTGTGGGAGAATGTAAGGCTACTAAAAGCGAAAAGGTTCCTAGTAGTACGCCAGGGCAATTAATACAACTGGGAAAAAATCATCTTCAAGAAAAATATGAAGATTGCATCAAAATAATTTTAGCTGCTGGAGAACTTACTAAAGATGCTCTTTTAACTACAATAAATAATCAAATGAATGTAATTACTCCAGAAACTTTAGAAAAACTTGTTAAACTCCAATCCTATTATCAAGGCTGTGTCAATTTAATCGAATTAAAGCAATGTTTACAGCAAGAACCTTTTGGTTTAGCAGACGATAAAATTAACAGTTATATCGACAAGATAGAGCAAAATATAAAACTGCGATCGCACTTAATAGAAATCGTTAAAAAGCATCAAGAAAATACTGGAGATAAAAATATAGAAGTTGCAACTCTTTATGGAGCTTATGGCTATTCAAAGCCGCCTCAATCCTTAAATCGTCAAGAAATGTACGAAATATTAATCGAACTTTCTTCACCTTTAACTGGTTATTTAGGAAGAATTAAAGGTACCGATTGGAAAAGTGATAAATTCTATTTTTTAAGAGATTTAGCGATTTAAAACACTCTGGTAAAATGCCCGCAGGCTGTAAGCCTGGGGCTAAACAAACAAAGCCCCTCTTCAGGGGCTATAAAACTTCTTAGCCCCTGAAGAGGGGCTTCGTTTTTGTAGCCGCACCCTTTCAGGGTGTCGGCTAGATATTTGTTCAAAATTGCGATGCTGTTAAATATACTTATACATCAAGCATTTTCAATAAATTTCCTTGAAATATTTCAGTATTTTTCCAAAAGCTAAATAAGTTTCATTAAAACTATACTGGTGCTGATAAGTATAAACATTGATGTAGCACCAGAAAATACTGTTTTGAAAAATATAGAAACTCAGAATCGAATTCGCTTGCTTTTAGCTTTATGGGATTTGGGAGGAGTTAACCAGGAAGTCAGAAAAGGTGAGCTTACAAAGCGAATTGTATCTAAAGGTAAGAAAATAGCGGATTATCGAGACGTTTTTGAACAATTAGAAACAGAGCAAGCTATTTCCAAATCTAAAAAAGGCTATTCTCTGATATCACCCAAAGGTTTAGAGGTTTTGGGTGAGAGTTTAAACAGTGCTGAATTTCGCTTCGAGGGTAGCATGGTTTCAACTTGGATGGCGAATGCTTTACTGAAGTGGATTAGCGAAATGAATTGTCAAGTTAAGACGGTAAATAATAATTGCACCACAACTATAGAAAATATCGCTAATAAAGCTTTAACAGAAGACAGTATTGCCTCTTATGAAGAGTTTAAAAAAATAGCTTTGCAAGTTTATAAACAACTCAATAGCGATTATAACTTAGATAACTTGGTGCCAATTTATCGTATTAGGAGAAAAATTGGCGATCGCATTTCTCGTAAACAGTTCAATGAATGGTTATTAGAAATGCAAGGGGAAGATATTTTTCAACTCGAAGGTGGCAGTGTTGAAGATAGCGCTCCTGACAAAATAGAAGATTCCATCGCAACTGAATTAGATGGATTGCGTTGCTATGCTTCTCTTTTACAAAACTAATTTTTTATTATCACTCGTTTTATTTTCACTCATTAATTTTTGAAAAAATATGATTGCTAATACATCTTCGATTGACGAATTAATTAAAAATAAAAATCCCTTTGCTGGACATATTGTGGTTCGCTCGTCACAAATATGGGGAAAAAGCTTTCCTGATGTAGCTTCAATTAATGCTCATGCTTCTAATGCTGTATTTGATGCAGTAGATAAAGTTGCTAAAGGGGAACGCGAAACTGTAGGTATCACAATTACTGCTGAAAAAGGAGTAGGTAAAAGCCATATTATCAGTAGAGTTAGACATCGTTTACAGAAAGAAAATAATGCTTTATTTATCTATATGGGTAAGTATGATAATCTTAACCAGATAAAATATGAATTTCTACAAACAGTCACTTCTAGTCTGAGAGCACATGGCAGCGGAAAGGTGATGCAGTTGCAAGAAATCGCCGCGGCTTTAATTAATGAAGTCACCGGATATAACCATACTACACAAAAGTATATTGATAATATTTATCCACACAATTTAAAAAAGCACTCACATCAATTTATTGATAAATTAACTGATATTGTTCTGCAAAAGAAACCGGAAATTACTAATCCTTATTTGATAAGAGCAATTTTATGGACGCTATCTTCTGTTCATTGTACTTATGCAAATTATTGGCTATCTGGATTAGAATTAACTCAGCAACAATCTGAAGTACTGGGATTACCAAATATTGAAAAAGATGATAAAGAAGCAGAAGGATTAAAAACAGTTCGCCAGATTTTAGATATTATCAGCGACTACAGAATTCCAGTAATTTGCTTTGATGAATTAGATATTGCAGATGCTGATGATAATGGCTTTCTCTCGGCACAAGTAGTTGCAAGTTTAGCAAAAGACTTATACAACAGCTTGAAACGCGGTGTTTTAGTTTTAGCAATGTATCCTGCTACCTGGAGAGAACAAATTAAGGTTTTACCACAAGCTGAAGCTGTTATTGATAGATTAGTCAGCGAGCAGTCTGATAGAAATCCTTTGAAACTAAATAATCTCAATTCTGATGATATTGTGGCAATTGTCAGTCAGTGGTTAGGAGTATTTTATGAGGAAAATAAAGTTACTCCACCACATTCAGTTTATCCATTTAATGAAGATAAACTGAGAGAATTTGGTAAGAGTAAACCAACTGTAAGATCGATTTTAAGGTGGTGTGCAGAAAACTTTATAAATTTACCACCTAAATGGAATCCAGTAGAAGAATATTATCAAAATGAACTAACAAATGTTGAAGCTTCTATTGATGAATTAATGGAAGAGAACAACACAATTTCTAATTCACTCAGATTCGCATTCTCAAGTTTAGTTGGTGAAGAATTAGAAGGGGTAAAGATAGAAGCAATTCAAGATATTCCAGGAGATGAATATATTGATTTCAAAATTGTTGGTAACGATCGCAAAGTCAAAATTGGTGTTGATGTTATTCAGCAATCGGGTGGAATCTATATACAAGCCGCATTAAAAAGACTAATTAACTATAAAGAATTTGATATTACTCGTGGTTGTTTAGTTCGTTCAAAAAAGATTAATCCCGGAGCAGTCAAAGCAAACAAATATTTAAAACAACTTTTGCACGAGCAAGGTGGAGAATGGGTAATGCTACAAACCAAAGATATTAAACCTCTTTTGGCTATTTGGTTTGTATATAACTGTGAAGGTTACGAACTAACTAAAGAACAAATATTTGATTTTATCAAGCAAGAGCAAATAGCAATTAATAATCCTTTAATTAGAGAAATACTCAGCGAACCTTCAGGTGAAGAACCCGAAAATTTAACTGATGATGATTTACCAATTAGTATTCCTCAAAGCACTGACGATCTTGATACCTATCTAAATGAATTTGTAACCAATTAAATATGAATTCACTGCTGACAATTCCCACAGCATTATGTCTACCCGAACTTGATATTACAGCTTTAATTCATGGACGAATTATTGCTGCTATGCCCAGAATATTTATCCGCCCAGGACAGAAATTTGCACTTTATCCAGTAGATTTATTATCTGCTCCAACTTCAATAGATAAATATTATTGTTCCAACTATTTATCTATTGCTCACAGCATTAATAAAAATCCCCACAATCAAAAAATTCAAGCTTATGCTCAATGCGAAATAACTCAAATTATCGATGAAAGCCAATCTTTAAAAAAATTATCCCGATTGACGGTATGGAAGCAAGAAGTATTAGAGAAAATACTGTATCAACAACAGCATATTTTTTTAAGTTATTTACGTGTCTATAAATTATCTCAGCCTTATGAAGTATCCCTGAAAGTAGAATCAAATAAGTTAGGAAAATTTATCGGACTTCCTAATACTTTAAAAGCTGATAATACAAACCCAGTATTACCCGATAACATCTTCACAACTCGCAAGCACCAGTTAGAAAAACTTGAACTACCACAACATCCAGAATTAGAACAATTATTAGATGTTTTATCACCATTAACCGTAAATAATCCCACCGCGAAACAATTACAATCGGATATTCATCTATTTTTAGGTTGGAGCAATCAACCAACAGTAAAATATTCCGATCCAGACTTAACTTGGATTAAAAAAATTGCTGTAGTGGGAAATTCTAGCGATGGGAATGAATTTGAAAGACTAGTACGTAAAGGTTTTATAAAACTAGGATTTTCTTGTGACAATACTAATTCTAAAGCCAACTTAGATCCAGAAAAATTAGGAGGGGCTGGAGGCGTTGATTTTTATTGCGAATATCCTTATCCAGTTGTCGGAGAATGTAAAGCTACTAAAACTAAAAATGTTCCTGATGGTACAGCAGCACAATTAATCAAACTTGGATATAAGAATCTTCAAGAACATTTTGACTCTTGCGTCAAAATTATTCTAGCTGCTGGTGAACTTACCCAACATGCAATTTTAACCACACAACACAATAAAATGAATGTAATTACCCCAGAAACACTAGAAAAGCTTGTAGAATTACAATCTAATTATCAAGGTTCCGTCAATTTAATCGAATTAAAGCAATGCTTACAACAAGAACCCTTTGGTTTAGCAGACGATAAAGTTAATCGTTATATAAGTGAAATACAGAATAATATAAAATTGCGATCGCAATTAATCCAATTAGTCAAAAATTATCTGCAAAACTCCAAAATGGATTCTACATCCGTCTCGACTTTACATGGTGCTTACTCTATTTCTCAACCGCCACAGCCTTTAGAAACCAAGCAAATGCACGAAATATTAATCGAACTTTCTTCTCCTCTAAATGGCTATTTAGGAAGAATTAAAGGTACCGATTGGGAAAGCGATAAATTCTACTTTCTTCGTGATTTAGCAACTTAATTAATTATAAAAATTAAAAAAACCGGGAAAGAATCCCAGCTTGAATATGTATTCATATTTGATATATCCCAATTTTACCCGACACCCTGCAAGGGTGCGGCTATACAAACAAAGCCCAGCTATGTGGGCTAATAATTCTCCTAGCCCATGTAGCTGGGCTTTGCAATTGTAGCCCCAGGCTTACAGCCTGCGGGCTTTTGACAAAATTGGGATGCTCCCTCTAATTACAATATTAATTCCTTATTAATAATAATTATTATTTACTGGGTAAGAAGTTAACCGATTTCTTGCGCTTTAAACTAGCAATGCCAACAGCCCCCAACACAAATAAGCCTAACATAGAAGTCGGTTCGGGAACTTCCACAGAGTCTTCTGACACTAATCGAAGTTGAGCATTGGAGATAATTGCATCATCCTGGTAAACCCAAGCAATCGAATTTTGAGTTCCAGACACTAAAGCATTTAAGATACTACCGCCATTAAAACCAAAGTCGAGTAAATCGAATTTTACAGTACCAATCTGTCTCAAAGAAGGAATTCCAGGGATGTTAGGAATTGCGACACCACCCACACCAGGTATACCCGTACTATCTGTGGTGATTAAACCACTCCGAGGTGATAGTGTCAAACTTAATACTGCCGATGTCAAGGATCCACTAGAAAGAAATGAATTCAGATTTGGATCGTTACTAAAATCAAAATTCCATCTTACAGTCTCATCAACACCATCACCTAAAATAGTTGTCGCAGGATTACCATTGTTGGCTGTGATTGTAAAATCGCCATTTTGTAGGCTTGTACCTGAAATTATTCCAGGATTTTGCGAACCTGAAGCAACCGCTGTAATTGAAGCGGCATAAGCTTTTTGAGGTATAAAAGAGCCTATAGCAATTAACCCGGCAGTAACAATAGAGACTGTCTTAAATTCGATCATTATTTATACTCTTCAGTAATTGATTTTCAGGATTTAGAAAGATTTTAGTTTTGATAAAGACAGCTATTTTGAAACTTAAACCGCTGTATAAAAAAACTAAAATCTTTCTGTATAACTAAATTAACTAACAGTAAAGACTTTCGTAAATAAGTTTAAACACTGAATCGATATATAGTGATGATGAAGTTTGGGCTTGAAATTTGAATAAATAATAAAGTTATTGAAAAATAGTAATGTGGATATAGTGCTCCATCTTCCTCTACACATAGATCACAAAAATAAAAAAAACTGGGAAAGAATCCCAGCTTGAATATATAATCATATTTGAAATATCCCAAGTATTAAAACTTACTTCCCTCCGTGTTCCTCCGCGCTTCCCTCTGCGCCCCTTTGCGTTAATAAACCAACAACCATCAACTAACAACTTTCTTCGTTGCTGCCAAATTACTCCATGCAGCTTCTGCCGCTGCTAAATCATAAGGAAATGGCCTTCCACGGGTAACATAATCGAGTTTTTGAGGTTCTCTATGACGCAGTACAGCGTTTACTATTACGCAGGCTTCTGAGCTAGTATTTATAGCTCCATGGAGCACTCCCGGTGGAATAGTTACCACTGCTGGGTATTTTTCACTTAATGGAATGTACTGATATTCTCTGTTAATTAAAGTTACTAGAACAAATTGACCTTTAACTACCAATAATTGATCGGTTTGGGATTTATGTACAAATAAATCATCTATTGTATTCGGTGCAATCTGTACCAACATCGTTTCGTTGCTGGCTTGAGGGGTAAAGAATTGAGCCATCCCCCCTTTGATTGATTCCAAATAGCGGATTTCGATTCCCCTAGCTTTATTCATGACAATACTCCTAAAAGAGCATCCTAAATTGAATAGTTAGTTCAATCTAAGATGCTCTTCAAAAAAAAAATGTTACGGATGCAACAAAAGTTACCAATATATGGTATACAAATGTAATTTATTAGCCAATAGAGAATTTCAAACTACTGGGTTCTCCCAAATTCCCATCTACTACCACACCACGTCCGTTGGCGTAAAGATGACGCAATATGATGTAAATTGACTCTATTTGCTCGGATTCACCCGCTTTGTTCGCTATTTCTTCTAAAGAAAGAGGATTTTCTTCTGCTTGTAGAACAGATAATACTTGTTTTTGCAATTCTAAAATAGCTGCTGCTGCTTTTTTCCCAGCTTCTACTCCTGGTTGGTGGTAAGCGTTGACATTCACCAAGCTAGCGTAAAAACCTACAGCCCTTTCGTATAAAGCAATTAATGCACCTACAGTTCGGGAATTCACTTGGGGAATGGTAACTGTAATTGAATCGCGTTGGTTTTCGTAAAGCGCTTTTCTAGTACCTTGAAGAAAACCAGAAAGATAATCACCAGATGTAGTTCCCGGTTCAACTTCTAAAGAAGAACCCTTTCTATCTTCCAAGACTTCGATGAAGGTAAGGAAAAAGTTAGCTACCCCATCGCGCAACTGTTGTACGTATGCGTGTTGATCGGTTGAACCTTTATTACCGTAAACTGCGATACCTTGACGGACGATGTTACCATCCAAGTCTTTTTCTTTACCTAAAGATTCCATTACTAACTGTTGCAGATAGCGGCTGAATAGAAGTAGGCTGTCTTTATAAGGAAGAACAACCATATCCTTTTCACCACGTCCATTGCCAGCATGGTACCAAGATAAAGCTAGCAGTGCAGCTGGATTATTTTGGATCTCTGGGATGCGAGTCGCATCATCCATCTCCTTAGCACCATTTAGCATTTCACGAATATCAATGCCTTGTAATGCCGCTGGTACAAGCCCTACAGCCGACATTTCCGAAGTACGACCTCCCACCCAATCGTACATCGCAAAACTTGCCAGCCAGCCTTCAGATTCTCCAGTATTGCTCAGCTTACTACCGGGCATAGTAATGGCGATCGCATATTGTGCAAAGTCCAAGTTTTGTCCGGAATAAGCTTTCTTAACTTCCATCATTCCGTTACGTGGCTCCGGTGTTCCTCCAGATTTGGAAATCACCAACACCAAAGTACTTGAAAGACGGTTGCGTAATTGAGTTAATACGCGATCGATACCTGCAGGATCAATATTATCAATAAAATGAATCGCCACAGGAGGATAATCTGTAGCTAAAGCTTGAGCCACAAATTGAGGCCCCAGGGCAGATCCACCAATCCCAATCGAAATTACATCAGTGAAGCGAGGAGCTTTGGGAGGATGAATTGCACCCGTGTGGATTTTCTCGGCAAATACTTCGATTTTTTCGATATTACTGACTATTTCTTGCGTTAATTCCGGCGTAGGAGCCAAATCGGGATTTCTTAGCCAATAATGTCCAACCATCCGCTCTTCATCCGGATTTGCGATCGCGCCTTTTTCCAATTCCGCCATATCCGCGAAGGCTTTATCAAATGAAGGCTGTAGCGAGCTAACGAAGTCATCATCGAAGCCCATCCGGCTAACATCTAGGTAAAAACCTAGTCCTTCATGGAAATATAGCCATTTCTGGTATCGTTGCCAAAGTGCCGTAGCATCCATAAGGGAAATCTCAAATCACGTTATTTTCACAAACAAGTTTAAGCTAAGGTTCGAGTGATGCCTTGTCACCTTATACAGTTTTAACTGTTGACATAACTGCTCTCCTTAAACATCTGGCATAGGTATGACTCGTAGAAATTTCACAATTTCGCCTTTAACTTCAATCCCAACCAAATAATTATCCAAGGTAAAGCGGTGAAAGATGCCCTCTAGATCAATTTGACGTAACTGAGGTGCATAATGCAAGTTATCAGTAGATGCAAACTCTACAAAGACAAAATTCGACACCCGCCTCCTATCAGCTAAATCTAATTTCTCTAAATCTTTAAAAAACGATCGTGCGTACCTGAGTTCTAACTTCACGCGTAATTTTACTTAAAAAACTTGGATCCAAAGCCCTCCGGGCATTAGTTATAGCTCACGGAGTCTTGTGTGAGTGGTGAGTAGTGAGTAGTTAAAAATTATCTCCCCCTATCTCCCCATCTCCCCATCCCCCCATCTCCCCATCTCCCCATCCCCCC
>ERZ1740059.843-NODE-843-length-15627-cov-4.371243_pt1 | contig 15627 bp, 15 predicted proteins | sample MGYA00581744_ERZ1740059 | MGnify/ENA primary metagenome ERZ1740059 (study PRJEB43018, sample SAMN04849738) | marine metagenome | isolation source: floating plastic debris | place: Pacific Ocean | collected 2008-08-28 | study: EMG produced TPA metagenomics assembly... | reverse complement strand
CAACTGCATCAAAGATGCCTTGTTGAGCAGGCGCGCGTCCTACTGCTATTGTCATATGTTTCTAATCCTCTTGCTTGAGAAAATAAACTGCAAGATATTGTTAAACTCGCGCGTTCCCTTGCGCCAATAGGCGACGCGGGGTCGCTCGTTAAAATGTACTTTTCTATAATGCCCTAGGTAACTACTTCAACAAAATGTTGAGAAGTACCAAGATTTATAAAATTTTACCAGATTACCCAGTAAGATTCCTTGTTACTGGAAGAGATTTTTTCCAATACTTTCACATTGCGAGCTTTGTAAGAGTATTGAAACACCCTACCCCAAAATAACATGAAAACAATACTGATAAGTAATTGAGGTATTTTGTCTACTGATTCTTTCTGATTACTCAGATGAATCAATAGCCATTAAGTTATTATTAGCAAAAAATTTACAAAATGACACATAGACAAGGTAAATACGATAAATATTACAAATATTTAATTCTCTCAAACCGCTTTTGGTAAGCTGAAACTACACCCAAAGTCGAAAAATAAAAACAAAACAAATCTTTGATTTCAGATTTATTGCGAACTTTTAGATAAAAAATAGTATTAATCAAACTAAAATTAGTAACCATGACCACTAACAAAGTCAGACAAAAAACTTTTAGACAAGATGTTTTAGGCTCTCGCAGGTTCAGCAACATTGCTTGGGCTGCCATTGTCTCAATGGGAGGAATCGGATTTCTTCTGGCTGGTTTATCTAGCTATTTTAAGACCAATTTATTGATTGTTTCTGACACCAGCAACCTGCAATTCATTCCCCAGGGAGTTGCTTTGACTTTTTATGGAATAGCTGGAACGCTATTGGCAGTTTATCTCTGGCTGTTAGTGACTTGGAATGTAGGTGGTGGCTACAATGAATTTGACAAAGAGACAGGAAAAGCAATAGTTTCTCGTTTAGGATATCCAGGCAAGAATCGTAAAGTTGAATTAGAAATCCCTATTGCCGAAATCCAATCTGTTAGAGCAGAAATAAGAGATGGATTGAGTCCCAAGCGCGCCCTATACCTTCGTTCTAAGAAAAGAAGAGACGTTCCTTTGACTCGTGTTGGCGAACCCATTGCTCTTTCCACATTGGAAAATCAGGGAGCAGAATTAGCAAGATTTTTGGAAGTGCCACTAGAAGGACTTTAAAAAAGAATAAGGGATGAGAAAAGCCCTAAAATATACACCTACAAATAAGAAACAAGAAATAAGGCAAACTAGTCTTGTGGTATTTTCAGTCTGGATGAAATTGAGTTAAAACGGTCAATGTTTATGAGCAATATTAGAATCTGGATTATAAATACTATGAATAAGACAAGCAGGTGGATAGTGAAATTGTCCTTTTTGCTATTGGTTAGCAGTTTGATCCTAGGAGGCTGCGCGACATCAGCTACAGATGTTTCCCAATCATCCTCATCATCTGATAATGTGGCAAATAGTCAGTCACAAGTGGCGATCGCCAAAAACAAGAATAATAACAAAAACATGAGTAATAATTTGCCCCAATTAGAAGGGATGGCGAAAGTCGAGATACAAGTAAATGGTTCGCCCATAATCTTGGAAATTAATGGTACAGAAGCTCCTACTACTGCGGGTAACTTTGTAGATTTGATAGCTCAGGGTGTTTACGACGGATTAGTATTTCATAGAGTTATTCCTGGCTTCGTTGCTCAAGGTGGAGATCCTCAAGGAAAAGATCCTAATTTTGCAGGAACTTTGGGAACAGGCGGAGTTACAGATCCTGCCACGGGAAAGGAGCGTCGTATTCCTTTAGAGATTAAGTTAGAGGGGCAAGACGCACCTACCTACAGCAAAGCCAAGTTACCAGGAAGATCGGTAGTTCTAAAACACGATCGCGGCGTAATTGCGATGGCTCGCTCTGCCATGCCTGATTCTGCTTCTTCTCAGTTTTATATTGCTCTAGAAGATTTGCCTTCTTTGGATGGTGATTATGCTGTATTTGGCAAAGTGATAGAAGGTATGGATGTAGTGGATAGCATCAAACAGGGCGATCGCATTGGCACAGCCAAGGTAGTTGAAGGTTTAGATAATCTTAAAAAATAGATTCTTTAATCAAAACAATATGGATGTTGTTGTTACTGGGATGGGTTTACTTTCCTGTCTCGGCTCACTACAGCCAACCTGGTCGAAGATTTTGCAGGGTAAGTCGGGAATTAAGTTGCACAGTCTTTTTCCCGAGCTTCCTCCATATCCTTTGGGGTTAATTGATTCTCAACCAAGTAAGGTAAATACTATTACCAAAAAATTATTACTTGCTACTCTCCAAGATGCAGGATTAACTTTACCCTTACCTGATTGGGGAGTGGTTATAGGTTCGAGTAGAGGATGCCAAGCAAATTGGGAAGAATTAGCTACCCGAAGGCAAGATTCAAATAGTAATAGTGTTATTTCTAATTGGTTGGAAACCTTGCCCCATCAGAGTGCGATCGCCTGTGGTCAGTATCTACAAACCACTGCACCAGTTTTATCTCCGATGGCTGCTTGTGCGACAGGAATTTGGGCATTAGCCAGGGGTTACGAATTAATTAAAACAGGGAGATGCGATCGCGTCATTGCGGGAGCGGTGGAAGCTCCTATTACCCCCCTTACTTTGGCTGCTTTTGAACGGATGGGAGCTTTAGCTAAGACTGGTTGTTATCCATTTGATGGCGACAGAGAAGGACTAGTTTTGGGGGAAGGAGGGGCAAAGTTTGTGCTAGAAACAATCGAATCAGCTACTCGTCGTCAAGCAAAAATTTATGGGCGTATAAAAGGTTTTGGTCTAACCTGCGATGCCCACCATATAAGCGCGCCTCAAACAGAAAAGGGAAGTGCAGCAAGAGCAATCAAACAAGCATTAGAGCGCGGTAATTTAGAGCCAAAAGATATTGATTATGTTCATGCTCATGGTACGAGTACAGTTTTAAACGATCGCCATGAAGCACAGCTAATTAAACACGTATTTCCCCAAAGAGTTGCAGTAAGCTCTACTAAAGGAGCAACAGGACATACTTTAGGGGCATCAGGAGCGATCGGCACTGCTTTGACCCTGATGGCATTAGAGCGCGGTTATTTACCTCCCTGCGTCGGCTTAGGCAATCCAGAATTTGACTTAGACCTTGTTACTCAACAAAGAAAGGTTTTAATTAACTATGCTATGTGTTTTAGTTTTGGTTTCGGCGGACAAAATGCCGTGATTGCATTGAGTCGATAAGTAATTGTTACGAATCGCCCAAAAAACAAGTAGTACAATTAATTAAGATTGAATATTGGATTTATGACTACAGCTACTACTTTATTAAGTCTAGAAGAATATTTAGCATATGATGACGGTACAGATAATCGCTACGAATTGGTAGATGGAAAATTAGTAGCAATGCCACCAGAAAGCGATGCCTACGGCTAGCTTCGCAATCGCAATAATTTAATTGCTCTCTATCTTCTCTCAGAGTTTATGAAGTTAGTTCCTTTGCCGCTAATTCGCCATAAAGACACAGAAATTGTTGTAACAGGCAATCGTATTAGAGTTCGGATTCCTGACTTGATGATTTTGACTGAGGATTTGTTAGCAGCAATAGGTGGTAAGAGGGCAACTATTACTGCCGATATGCCATCCCCTCTCTTAGTTGTAGAAGTTGTATCCCCTGGTAAAGCAAATGAAGACAGGGATTATAGATACAAAAGATCTGAATATGCTGCTAGAGGAATTTTAGAATATTGGATCGTCGATCCTGAAATTTCTAAGATTACAATTCTGTCTCTGGTAGATGGATTATATGAAGAAGCAATATTTGAAGATGATAAATAAATAGAATCGAGTATTATTCAGCAAATATCTTTAACAGCAAAACAAATATTCAGTTTTGGAGAATAGTTGTTTTACAATCATTCTTTTCAATAAGATATAGAATCATTTCTTTCTAAAAGTCACCTTTTGCTACTTGAAATACTGTTAAACCCAAGCTTCTCCACATATCTACAACCTGTTGTCTATCGTCGAGAATAAAAGAAATATTGTATTTATCTTTAACAAAGCTTTCGTATAATTCTTGTTTGATAACAGAATCTTTTCTCATGTCGCCAGTTTTTCGCATATAAATATGCTGATATTTAACACCATATTTATTTAGCCATGATTCAGTTTTGGCTTTACCATCATCAGTGCGCCCCGACATAATAATAATAGTTTTACTATCCTGCCATTTATGAACAGTTTCTAATACGGGGTGATTAGGTAGATCCAAGTCGCAACGAGAAACATCAAAAGGACTGCGATCGCCCATAATTGCTAAAGTACCATCCATATCGATGATAATGGCATCGGCTAAATCAGGATTATAAGCTATTGAAGTAGTAAGTTGCGGACGAACAAAATCGTTGTACATTTTCATAATCACATCTTTACCAACAGATTTTGGTCTTAATAAATCCCGACGAATACATTCTTCAACAGGAACTTTTAAGAACGAATCATTAACTATAACCGTTGCTTTTCCTTTAACTAATTCTTTAATGCGATCGATATTTCTTCCAAAATTAGTATCATCTATGACAACGTGCTTTCCCTCTTCTAATGCCATTAAAATTGCCGTATCTCGCAATTTACGAACAAACTTTTCATTACCTTTTGACCAATAAGAAGCGTGCGCCATTTCTCGCAGCAGATCTTTATTAGTTCTCACCCATCGACCAGGGTTAGCTAATAATAATTCCTTCGCAAACTGAGATTTACCCGATGCTGGTAAACCTTGTAAGATTAAAACTTTTTTCATTGATTATTAATTATCCTAATTCTTGGAAATCTATATTTAATAAACTCTCTAATTTTTGGATGGAGGTTTTCGCTAAAGATTCTTTAACGCTGCTAGTTTTTCCTGCACGCAATGCAAAAAGAATATTAGAACAGTCCAAATGTTTAACAGCCAAAGCAAAATCTTTTTGAACAGGAATATGCTGATATTTTTGATATTCCGTTTCTATTTCTTTTGCCAGTACATCATATTTATCTCTTATTTTTTGATACAGATTACGCCATTCAGGATAATAATTTAAAAACTCTTCTCCTTCATTGGTTGCCACAATCTCTAACATTCTTCTAGTAGAAAATCCTGTTTTCAAATGAGAAACAGCTACGTATTGGGGAGATTTAACTTTAATTCGATTGAAATCTGCATCACAAATAATGTAACCTTCCGAATCCATCGGATCTAATTCATTAGTCATGGCAATAATCTCTTTCAAAGATTTTAGGGGATATCTTTGGACCAGTTGCCAATTATATTTGTCTGCCCATGTTTGAGGATCTGCTTCTTCTAAAGTGAGAATATTACGAACGCCATGTAAAACCAATTTATTGCGATCGTGTCTGACCACAATGCGATTGTACGGGGTCATTAACTCAAACATAAAACAATAGTTTGTTTCTGTTGGCAACTGATAACTTAGTTCTTGCCAAACTCGCCAAAACAATTGTTTAAAACTATATTTAAAACCGCTAACTTCTCCCGCTGCATCTGCCATTCCACTAGACTGGACTTTCCATTTTCCTTGATAATAAAAAAGAGTCATCAAAGAACCATCTAGCTTCTCATACACTTTAGCTGTGTTCCAATTTAACTTGGGTGCGTGGCATTCCCCATAATTAAAAAACTTGTCGTAGGGATAAGAAATAATTTCCCAATTATTCGCTTCATCTAAAATAATCCCTCGACATTGCTGGACTATTTTTTCTCCCATCGGCGATTCTAATTGAGAATATTTAAGACAGACTAAATTATCAATCTCGCCGTGACGATTGACTTTGATGTTATATTCTTGAGCTAATTTCTCTAGCCCTTCGTTTCTCAAATAGTCTTGTAATTCCATTGCCAGTTTTACAGATTTTGCGTTCTGCAATTGATACCATATTAACTTGTAATTTTATTGTAGTATAAATATGATAATTTATTTAAGCGATCGCAAAATTAATTTTCAACTCAAAATTCACATACAACAGTATGTGGATGGTAAAAATAAAGACAAATTCATACAAATTGAAGCTAAAGCAATCATTTCAAGGCAATTGGAAAAACTACTGGGAATAGCCAGAATGTATGACTATTAATTGTCCTCGAGTAAAGCAGGAATACTGATCAAGCTAGCTGCTATAATTCCTGCGCTTGCCCCTATCCCCACATCTTTGACTCTTCGTTGAGCAGGTTCTACTAGCCAACAATCGCTATTTTAGTTACAGTTTTGAGCTTCTAATCGATATTTACTTTCCCCCGCAGCCATACCCACAACTGCCATGAGAAATATATATAAGTAAATTCTGGATAATATGGGTAATTTTTGAATTTTGCCAACTAAACTTATTTCTTTGCCTGGTACTGTTTGAGCTTTATAATTGCGATCAAAGTTCATCCGTTTTATAGCAAAAGTACAGATAAAGTGGATCAGACAATAAATTAACTGGCTTTAATGGTTAACGCTGTGATCTTTCTTACAAATAGAAAAAAGTCTATGAGGAAACATCAAATTTTGTTGATAAATTCAAAACAAAATTATCAAATAAATAGTCAAATATAGGGCAAACTCAGCTTGTGTATTCAAGACGATCGTCATAAATCAGCTTTTTCTTATATGCTCACCCAACAAAAGCCCCAAACTTGAGAATAACTGATTAATATTCGTTAACAAATTCCCCTATCGATCCTTAACTATTAGAGAATAATACTCAGGAAACCGCTGATGACAGCAAGCTGATAATATTCAGCCTGTCTTAATAGAAAAAAAAGTTAAGTATTAAAAATAATGGTAGACAGCCTTAAAAAACCACAGTTTGAGGAAGTACGCCCTGGAGTCAAATCTCCTGCGGAAGAAACTATTCTTACTCCTCGCTTTTATACAACAGACTTTGACGAGATGGCGAAAATGGATCTCTCGGTCAATGAAGATGAATTAAGAGCAATCTTAGAAGAGTTCCGTATTGACTATAATCGTCATCACTTTGTTAGAGACGAGCAGTTTCAAAAATCTTGGGATAGCATCAGTGGTGAAACTCGCAAAGTATTTATCGAATTTTTAGAACGCTCTTGTACGGCAGAATTTTCTGGATTCTTACTCTACAAAGAATTAGGTAGACGTTTAAAAGAGACAAATCCTTTGCTTGCAGAACTCTTTACCTTGATGTCTAGAGATGAAGCTCGTCATGCAGGTTTCTTGAACAAAGCACTATCTGACTTCAATCTTTCCTTAGACTTAGGATTTTTAACCAAAAGCCGCAAGTACACTTTCTTCAAGCCTAAGTTCATTTTCTATGCAACTTATCTTTCTGAGAAAATCGGCTACTGGCGTTACATCACCATATTCCGTCATTTAGAGAAACACCCCGAACACGAAATTTATCCCATCTTCAGTTATTTTGAAAACTGGTGTCAGGATGAAAATCGTCACGGAGACTTCTTTGATGCACTTATGAAGTCTCAACCTCAGTTTCTCAATGACTGGAAAGCAAGATTATGGAGTCGTTTCTTCTTGCTATCAGTATTCGCCACCATGTACTTGAACGATGTTCAACGAGCTGGTTTTTACGAGTCTTTAGGCTTGAATGCTAGAGAATACGATAAGTTTGTGATCAAACAGACTAATGAAACTGCTGGTAGAGTATTTCCTGTAGTTCTCAATGTAGACCATCCCGATTTTTACAACCGTTTAGAGAAATGTGTTGTCAATAACCAAAAATTAAGTGCGATAGCTGCTTCTAATGCACCAGCACCAATCAAGTTATTACAAAAATTACCTCATTATGTTTCTAACGGCGTGCAACTAATCAAAATGTATCTTGTTAAGCCAATACGTACTGATAATTTAGTTGGAACTGTTCGTTAAAAAAATAATTTTAAATATTCCAAAATTTTAGATGAAGTCCTGTTTTTTAGCAGGGCTTTTTTATTTGGTAACAAATCGAATTTAGTATGACTTCAAAATTAATACTAATTTAAATAGCGTGTAGAAAGTGCATAATACACTTCCTACAACGCTACGATCTGAACACTTCCCTAACAAAGTTAAAGTGCGCAGACTCTTTGTTATTACGAGAGAGTATGAAGATTTTATGCAGTTTCAAGTCACAATAGTTGAGATGTTGCCTATCAACAAATAGTTTTTTAAAGTCTATGAATAGGAATTATGAACAATGTCTTTCGGTTCATAGATTGAATTAGTACTAATTTTTTGCACATTGCGGTAGAAAAGCCCTAGCTTAAGCTAGACAGCGCGGCATTTCGGTTAATTGACAGTGAATTTGGTTAAACTACTCAAGAAAAAGCCTAACAAATGCAACAATGCACTATTTTTTGCGATCGCAAAACGATGATAAGTCAGACAATTGTTAATTACTAACAGTACTAATATTTTGTAAAACATCCCCAATAATTAATAATTAAATAGGGTCGACTGAGAGATAATACAAAGACAGCATACTGCCAATAAAATGACGCAAAAATTACAGCAAGGTCAAGTAATTGAACTTGAAATAACAGACCTCAATACCAGTGGTGAAGGAGTTGGAAGACATGAAGGAAAAGTAGTTTTTGTGCCTAATACGGTAACAGGCGATCGCCTAACTGCTAAAATAATTCAGTCAAAAGCAAAATTTGCGCGGGGAAAAATACATAGTCTATTAAACCCATCCGCCCACCGCATTCGTCCTCAATGTATTGTGGCTGATAAATGTGGTGGCTGTCAGTGGCAACACATCGATTCAGACTATCAAAGGCAAGCCAAAAGACAGCAGGTAATTCAAGCATTTCAGCGTATTGGTGGTTTTGAAGATATTCAAGTTCAGCCAATTTTGCACACTTCTGATGTTCTTAATTATCGCAATAAATCTACCTATCCCCTTGCTAGATCTGCTACTGGACAAGTCCAAGCTGGGTATTATCGTGCTGGTAGCCATAAGCTAGTCAATCTCAATCAATGTCCCATACAAGATGAGCGTCTACATCCTCTTCTCAAAGAAGTTAAACAGGATATTCAACAAAGAGGATGGTCAATTTATGATGAGGTTAAGCACCGAGGAAAATTACGCCATCTTTCCCTCAGAATTGGTAGTAATACGGGAGAAATGCTGTTAACTCTAATTACTACTAGTGAACAATTAGCAGGAATAGAAGAACAAGCCCAATTATGGTTGGATAAATATCCTGAATTGGTCGGAGTGTGTCTTAATATCAATCAAGGTCGTACTAATGCTATTTTAGGCAAGACCACATATGCAGTTGCAGGTAAACCCTATCTACGAGAAATATTTGCTGGTGTTGAATTACACATTGCCGCAGATACTTTTTTTCAAATCAACACTAGTGCAGCCGAACTTCTATTTGAAGCAGTTATCGAAAAACTTAACTTAACAGGAGAAGAAACTGTTGTTGATGCTTATTGTGGCATTGGCACTTTTAGTCTACCCCTAGCTAAAAAAGTAAAGCATGTAATAGGTATAGAAATTAATTCTGCCTCTATTAAGCAGGCTCAAAATAATGCAGCATTAAATAATATTAATAATACTATTTTTTATACAGGTAAAGTCAAAGACTATATCAATAAAATTGATTCTAGACCAGATATATTGCTGCTAGATCCGCCCAGAAAAGGATGCGATCCTCAAGTAATTAAAACTATTTTAGATATACAACCATCTTTTATTGTTTATATCAGTTGCAAACCCTCAACCTTAGCAAGGGACATCAAATTATTTTGCCAATCTAATTTTTACGAACCCAAATATATTCAACCAACAGATTTTTTTCCTCAAACTACTCATGTTGAATCCTGCGTAATATTACGCAAAAATTAGGTATTTATTTTGGCTTTTTTCATACTATTTGTAAATTTTAGTATAATTGATATGATATTAAATGTATGTAATTTTGAAACAATCTCAAAAAGCACTATGACTATATCTTTCGGATTGATTAATAGACTGGTGGAGCAGTATTTAAAAATTAAATTTTTTACATAGAAAAATGTAACTGCTGTTAACGTGCATTGCTAGCCAGTTTGCTAATGGCATACTAGATTAAACTAATGTAACTTTATCTGGGTAATCTTAGTCATTCATAACAAAGCAAACAGAAACTCAAAAGCTTGAGTTGAGAAATCCACAACAGTACAAACCATAAATGTTCAATCTAGAGGTATAAATTAGTGATTGCTATTCCTATTCCTTGGAGTACAAGCAAGTGGAGTACTATGAGCTTTACTTCAACCCTTTATCTCTGCCCTGTTCTCGACCTACTACTAGTTAGCGTACCTCCAGAATGGCAAGCAGAAGTAAGATTGGGATTACAGGAAGCTTTAGTAAATGCTGCCAAACATGGCAACAATCTCGATCCTAGTAAAACTATTGTTGTCAAATTTGCAGTTACAACTAGGGAATATTCTTGGATAATTGTCGATGAAGGTAATGGCTTTAACAAAAAACATAGCAGCCTAAGTCAATGCGATCGCGGGGTAATTACTCAGCTAGAAAATACAGAATCTAGTCCCAGGTTTGACCCCCAGTTGCCAAACGATGAGTCTGAGAATGGTCGAGGTTTTTCTATCCTACATCATGTTTTTGACTACGTACATTGGAATCGAGATGGTACAAAACTAACCTTGTCCAAACAAATAGCCAACACCAAGGCAAAACAGCCATCTATTTACTAAAAATGTCTAATTGAACTTCATTTCAAATACTTACAGCTATGGTGAACAAAGTTTGCTATACTTATTTACGCACTCAAATAGTGAGACGCGCTTAGATAGTAAATCTATTATCTTAGTTGGTGTGGCGACATAGCCAAGTGGTAAGGCAGTGGATTGCAAATCCATTATCCACCAGTTCGAATCTGGGTGTCGCCTTGGATAAATTCAATTTAGTATGATTTTCGATATACTGCTTTAGACGGCTTTGCCTCAGTGGGAACAAGCTGCATTTTGGGCAAACTAGAAATAGCATAATAAAGCTGTTCGGCAACCTTTTGATTGGCTGCCTCATTTAGATGAATAGGATCGATAAAGCTAGGGGAAGGATATTTCTCTGTTAGCTGATATAAGTCCAGTACTTTAATGTTTTTAGGAAAGGCTTTAGCTAGCTGTTGGGTAGCTTCAATCAATGTTGGATAGCTGTTTCTCACCTGCTTGATATAAGTTCTACCCAAATCCGTAGCAATCTTTCCTTCGGCATCAGTCAGTTGACTGGGGTTACGCCCCGTAATTTCAGGCTGCATTGCCACCACTAGAGGTATACGAGCTGCAGCACTAAGACTTAAAATCTGCTTTTGGCGATCGATGTAAAGATCTACTCTTTTTTGTAATTCTTCTTTATTTGGAGGTAAATAGTGAACTAGGTTAGAGGTTTTTTCGTATAAAACAAAATCTTGTTTATCATTCTTTTGTTTATTATTTAACCACTTATCTTGAGCTACTTTTGCCAAATAACTTTTATTTTCTATTGGCTCAATTACATGACTAACATAATCGACAAAACTAGTAGGTTGATTTTGTTCATCAGGATTGATTTGAGGAGATTGTACCGCTTCACGATCGCTTGTGAGCATGAAATCTTCATAGCCATCCAAAATAACTATTAGATCTGGTTTGTACTTGAGGATTTGCAGGGCAACTTGAGCAAGCTCGTTACCAGAGGCATAACCAGGCACAGCTGCATTAACAACGCGATAGTTTCCAGATTTTATTTTAGATGGCTTGGCTAGATATTTTTGTTTTTCTACCTTATCAAAGGGCAGGATATCTGGTTTATATAACTGGGGAGAAACTTTTTGTTGTTCTAAACGTTTTTGCAAACGTTGTTCTAAGTATTCGCTGATAGTGGCTTGATTGCTAGGACTACCATAGCCAAAAGCAGTCGAACCACCTAAGAGAAAAATTCTAATTTCGTCTTGGGGTTTGGCAAGAGGAATATTTTCGCGATCGCGAAAACCTGCGGAATTAATTTGCCAATGCTCATTTTCTTGACTGCCCAATAGCTGATAGCCTACAGATAGACTGGGTTTAGCCTTAAGAGTCGTGTCCTGATATGCTCTATCTCCATCAACTTCTTGTTTTACAAACTTCAATTTATAAGCATCAATAATATCCGATTTGGTGTTTGCCCTAGCAAACTGGCTTCTATCACCAGAAAGATCGACAAAAATACGAGTTAGAAGCTCTAATACTAGAAAAACTAGCATAAATGATGCTATTACCGAAAATAACGAAGAACGAGGACGCATTCTTTTACGATTAGTAAAAATCCTACGCTCTCTAGCTCTAGACTTAAACATAAAATTATCTTCCTATTACTTTTTCTTAGCTAACAATAAAAGTTACAAATATATAGGGTCAGATGTAGTTGCGGACAAGTCCTTACTACGGTAAATTGACGACATGAATATTATGAAAGAAAATCAACCAATCAAAGGTATTTGAAAGTATACACATCTCGTGAATTTTGACATATCTACTTTTAAAGTAAAATGTTTGTTTCATAAGTAGATACAATTAGCGATCTATAAAGTATTTATTTAGTATTTTTTAGTTATTCATGACCTATAAATTATTGTTTGTATGTTTGGGCAATATTTGTCGTTCGCCGTCAGCCGAAAATATTATGAACCGTTTGATCGAAGAAGCTGGTTTGACCGATAAAATTGTCTGTGATTCAGCAGGAACTTCGGGATATCATGTCGGCGCGCCACCAGATCGGAGAATGAATGCTGCTGCAATCAAACGAGGGCTTGAATTACAAGGTAAATCTCGTAAACTTACCCCTTCAGATTTACAGCAATTTGACCTGATCTTAGCTATGGATCGCGAAAATTACCAGGACATTTTGTATTTAGATCGAGAAGGAAAATACGAAAATAAAGTTTATTTGATGTGCGATTTTGCTACCAATAAAACTGATAAGGAAGTTCCCGATCCTTATTATGGAGGACAAGATGGCTTTGATTATGTGATAGATCTTTTATTTGATGCTTGTTCGGGTTTGCTAGATAGTGTAGTCAATTCCGAATCATATCAGGCAAAAATTTGAAACAATATAATTTGTAATCAAACAATCTTTGATAGTTAATAGAACTATATTTGCTCTAGTAGCTAATTTACTTTGTCAAGAATTATCTTTATAGTTATATAAAAATGAAATGAATCGATTCAATTTAAACGTCTTTAAAGAGTTTTGGTCTTTAGCAAAACGTTATTGGTTAGGAGATGAAAAAAAAGGAGCCTTAGCTTTGCTAGGCTTGCTATTTATTTTACTTGTTGCGTATACTCAACTTAGCGTTTTATTGAATCAGCAACAAGGCGATATTATATCTTCTCTCTCTGCTAAAGATAGCGATCGGTTCTGGAATACTATCAGAACCTTTTTTATTATTTTAGTTATTTATGTACCCCTGTTTGCTGGTTTTCGCTATGTCCAAAATATACTAGGAAATTATTGGCGCAGATGGTTAACCAGTCATTTCCTTGATCGCTATTTTAGCCAGCGAGCTTTTTATGAGTTGGGTAATTTCGATAATGATATTGATAATCCAGACCAGCGAATTGCTGAAGATATTAAAGGATTTACCGTAGATTCTCTCAGCTTTTTGTTATCTCTGGTTAGCTCTGTTTTTCAAGTAATTGCCTTTAGTTTGGCACTTTGGAAAATTTCACAGAATTTAGTTTATATTTTAGTTTTATACTCTTTTATTGGTACGGTTGTTGTAGTTGGTGTATATGGTAGAAAGCTAGTAAAAATTAATTTAAATCAAATTAAAAAAGAAGCAAACTTTCGTTTTGGCTTGGTTAGAATTAGAGAAAACTCCGAATCTATTGCTTTTTATCAAGGAGAAACACAAGAAAAACAAAATCTCAAACGTAAATTTAATAAAGCTTTTGAAAACTATAATTTATTGGTTTTATGGGAGCAAATATATTTAGGTTTGTTTACCCACGCTTATGACTTTTTTCCTTATATCTTGCCTTCTATTATTATTGCGCCTCAAGTTCTTAATGGTAATTTAGAAGTAGGAAAAGTCACAGAAGCAGCAGGTGCTTTTGCAGTGATATTTCGTTCTCTAAACTTTATTGTACAAAGATTCCAATCTTTAACAGCATTTGCGGCTAGTGTCGATCGCCTTTCTACTCTAGATAGTTATGTAGATGAACCCAGAGTAGTTGCAGATAAAGACATTTTAGAATGTCCTACTATTAGCACTATCAAACAGGACAAAATAGCTTTAAAGAAAGTCACTTTACAAACTCCTAACTATAAAAGAACTTTAGTCAAAGATTTATCAATCGATTTAGCCACTGGTCAGGGTTTGCTAATTATGGGTGCTAGTGGCTGTGGCAAAAGCTCTTTGTTAAGAGCGATCGCAGGTTTGTGGAATTCTGGCACAGGAGCAATATATCGTCCAGACTTATCGCAAATGCTGTTTCTTCCCCAGAAACCATATATGATTTTGGGTACTCTACGCAATCAGCTTGCCTATCCCAAGGACGATTTAGATGTTTCTGAATCCGAGATAGAACATGCTTTAAACGCTGTTAATTTGCCCGATTTAGTAGAGATTTCTGGAGGTCTGGACATAGAGAAAGACTGGGATGATGTATTGTCCCTAGGAGAGCAACAAAGGCTAGCATTTGCCAGAATTTTGATCAACAAACCAAAATACGTAATTTTAGACGAGGCAACTAGTGCTTTAGACATTAAAAATGAAGCCAGTTTGTATCAGCACTTGGTTCAAAATCAAACTACTTTAGTCAGCGTTGGTCATCGTCCTTCCCTAATTGATTATCATGATTACGTACTAGAGATTGAAGACCAAGCAAATTGGAAAATATTAGAGTCAAATGACTTTGATACTAAATAACCAAATTTAGTTTATATTCAATAACTAAATAGACTATCTATCCATAGAATTTTTCTATAGTAATTATTGTCTTTATCATATTTTCTCGAAGGTCATAAAAACCTATAATAATTGAGCAAGATTTAACGATAAAGAGAGAAATTCTTATGGCGCGGATGTATTACGATGAAGATGCCAATCTCGACCTGTTAAAAGACAAGACAGTGGCAATCATTGGCTATGGTTCTCAGGGACATGCTCACGCTCTTAATCTCAAGGATAGTGGTGTGAATGTGATTGTTGGTTTATATCCATCTAGTAAGTCAAAAGCCAAAGCAGAAGCCGATGGATTGACCGTTCATCCTGTAGATGAAGCAGCAAAAGCAGCAGATCTGATCATGATTTTGCTACCCGATGAAGTTCAAAGACAAGTTTATACCGAACAGATTGCACCCCATTTAACTGACTGTAAAATATTAGCTTTTGCTCATGGATTTAATATTCACTTTGGTCAAATCATGCCTCCTAGTACCGTGGATGTAATAATGGTGGCACCAAAAGGCCCTGGACATCTCGTAAGACGTACTTATACCCAAGGGCAGGGTGTACCTTGCTTATTTGCGGTATATCAAGATGCTACTGGTCAAGCACGCGATCGCGCTATGGCATATGCTAAAGGCGTAGGTGGGACAAGAGCAGGTATTTTAGAAACTAGTTTTAGAGAAGAAACTGAA
>ERZ1740059.841-NODE-841-length-15631-cov-6.244029_pt1 | contig 15631 bp, 14 predicted proteins | sample MGYA00581744_ERZ1740059 | MGnify/ENA primary metagenome ERZ1740059 (study PRJEB43018, sample SAMN04849738) | marine metagenome | isolation source: floating plastic debris | place: Pacific Ocean | collected 2008-08-28 | study: EMG produced TPA metagenomics assembly... | reverse complement strand
TTTATTGTTACGTCTTTTATCGAGGCGCTTGGTATAGGAATTATAGGACCATTTATAGCCCTGGCAAGTGATTTTAATGTAATTGAACAGGCGCCTATTTTAGTTCGAATACGTGACTTCCTAGGGATTGAGGATGCGAGCCAGTTTGTTGCATTAGTTGGTTTAATTGCTGTTATAGTGTTTGTCTCAAAAGCATTTGCAGCATGGTTTACACAGGTTTTCATCACCAGATTTAGCGATCGTCAGCAACGATTGTTAATTATCAAAATGGTGCGTAGCTATCTTGATGCACCCTATGTTTATCACATTACGAAGAATAGCTCTTCAATCATAGATAGACTTATTGAAGTTGCTAATGCGTTTTCAAACACTATCTTTATGCCACTGTTGACAACACTGGCAAATTTATTTTTATTCATTGCACTATTTTCTCTTCTGTGCTTCACCAGTCTATCAACGATGCTCGGGTTGCTAGTTGCTCTAACGCCTGTTTTGATCTTCTTCAATTCTTTTGCCCCTAAGGTTAGGAGTTGGGGAAAACAAATGCGCGAGAGCAAAGCTGACATTATTCAGACTGTCAATCATGCATTTGGTAGTGTTAAGGAAACTAAGGTGATTGGCTGTGAGGAATATTTTGAAAAGCAAATTGCTAGCCAAGCACGCAAACTCGAAACATCACACCGGACATTTATCGCTTTCAGAATTCTTCCCAGGTTTGTTTTGGAATGCGTGATAGTTGTCAGTGTTATTTCTCTTATATCTGTTTCAGTCTTGCTTAATGGTGAGGGAGTTGCTGGAACAACATCGGTACTTGGCGTATTTGCAATTGCATCTATTCGACTGTTGCCCGCGATTTCAAATTCTATTAATGGTATTAATCAGCTGAGGGCGTCTAGCTACACAGTTGACCAAGTTTATTATGAACTGCTTGAATTAGAGTCCTTAGCAACCGAGCAGAAAAAGTTTAGTTCTAATTTATCTCTTAACGGTTCTGCTAAGCATTCACCTGATTTGCCAAGTAAAATCGACTCCGATCTAAATGGTTCTCCTGATTCTGAGCGGTTTGAGTTTAATAAGCAAATTCGATTAGAAAATATCAGCTATCGATATCCAAACTCCTCTCAAGATGTTATTCGTAATCTTTCTCTTTGTATAAATAAAGGGGAATCTATTGCATTTATTGGAAAGTCTGGTGCTGGAAAGACAACTTTAGTAGATATTATTCTAAGCTTGATAATTCCCCAGTCTGGTGATTTAAAGGTTGATGGATTATCAATTTATAAGGACCTGGAGGCATGGAAAAACTTGATTGCTTATATTCCTCAAGCAATCTTTTTAACTGACGAATCTGTCAAGAAAAATATTGCATTTGGTGTCCCAGAACCATTAATTGATGACACGAAGCTAGCAAAGGCTATTCGTGTAGCACAGCTTACTGAAGTAGTTGACAATTTACCCAATGGTCTTGATACGCTGGTAGGAGAGAGAGGGGTGTTGCTTTCTGGGGGGCAACGTCAGCGTGTGGGAATTGCAAGAGCCATTTACCATGACCGAGAAATTTTAGTTCTTGATGAAGCAACTGCTGCCTTGGATAATGAAACCGAGAAGCTTGTAACAGATTCTATTGTCTCTCTCTCCCTAGATAGTAAGATAACCTTGATAACAATTGCTCATCGTTTAACTACTATTAAAGATTGCGATCTCATATACATGTTAGGTGAAGGACAAGTCGTGAAAGCTGGAAAGTTTTCTGATGTAATGGAAAGTATCGAGGTCTAAGCTTCTCCCTCCTGTCTCGATATTTAAATATTCTTCAAATGTTCATTTTATTCCGTTGCTTGATAGGGACATAGCTATGTTGAATTTATCGAAAGGAATACTAGCTCTCTCACCAAAGAGAATCAAATACTTGGCTCGACGCTCCAGACAAAAGCTAATTTATAGTTTTGAAGACACTGTTAGAAGTTTTAGCTACGATTCGAAGTCTGCCCCTATTGTTAATAAGAAAGAAATTAGAGTTCTAGGGTTAAGACGTTCTGGAAATCATGCGGTCATCAACTGGATTGGCAAGCAAGTTAACAGCAATTCAATTTTTATAAACCATGTCAGGCCATTAGAAAATCCATACCGAAATCAGTATGAGAGTCAATTACGGTCTGGTAAGACAGCCATAGAGAAAGAAGACTGGAAACATAAAGATATCGACTGGTGGAAAAAACATAGAGAGGGAAACTTCTCATACAAAGACTGCTTAATCTACAGTTATGAAGATCAAGAGCTTGAAAAAATCGCCCATCCTTCCTTTGAACGAAGGCGATGTGTTTATCTAGGCAAGAGTGAAGAAACATTTGATGTGATAGTAATGCGCGATCCATTCAATCTTTTCGCCAGTAGGCTAAAGACAAAACCGAGGGAAAATGGTCCTAATTTTGATATGTTAGAAGTTTACTCTCGTCATTACTCGCTTCCAGAGCTTTGGATTTCCTATGCAAAGGAATGTTTAGGAGAAACATCTCACCTAGAAAATAAAAAGATTTTTATTAACTACAACAAGTGGTTTGCTGATGTTAAATATCGTCAGGAAATTTCTGATCAACTAGGTATCAACTTCTCTGATGATGGGTTGAATGATATATCACCAGCAGGCCGCGGTAGTTCCTTTGACGGTGCCAAGTACGCAGGTGAGGCTTATAAGATGGATGTCCTCAATCGCTGGCAGTCCTTTATTGACAATCCTGCCTATCGTAAGTTGTTAAATGTTGAAAATCTAGTTGAGTACTCCCATAAACTTTTTGGAGCTATTCCTGGTACAGACAAGCTGGTCATTTAGGTTGATTTAATCTAATAATTCAACCTAAATGACGGGTCAAACTGGCTTCAGTAGTAATGTTTAAGCTTGATTTTAATTTCGTATCGATCTATTATCATTGGGAATTTCAGCTAACATCAATCAGGCCTGTAATAAAGGCTATAGGGTATTAGAAAACCTGGATATTTCTCCGTTTTTCCCAATATTATTCAAGCCTCCATTTTTATATTTATGCTGTGCGGCAAGCAGCTGAAAGCTGATGTATTCATATGAATAAGCAACAACCGCTTGTAAGTATTATTGTTAATAACTACAACTACGCACGCTTCGTAGGGGAAGCCATTGAGAGTGCTTGCAACCAAACCTATGCAAACATTCAAGTCATTGTGGTAGATGATGGCTCAAAAGATAATTCCCGAGACATTATTTCCTCCTACGAAGATCGTGTTACTACCATCTTTAAAACAAACGGAGGTCAGGCTTCTGCTTTTAATGTCGGCTTCGAAGCAAGCACTGGTGAAATTATATTTTTCCTGGATGCGGACGACTACTTGTTAACTAACGCTGTTGAACGAGTTGTTTCTGTTTGGACACTTGATACGGTCAAAGTTCACTTTCTATTGAATGGAATTAACGGTTCAGGTGACTCCCTTGGCTACACATATCCCTCAAGAGGTGAATATTTAGGTCGAGGTAATGTAGTCCCAAAACTTCTGATTAAAGGAACTTACGGTGTAGCTCCTACAAGCGGCAACGCTCTGTCAAGAAAAATCTTAGCTAAAATCTTCCCAATTGAAGAAGAGAAGTATAGAATTTCTGCAGATGGATATCTAGCCACAGCTGTTGCTTTCCATGGTGAAATTGTAGCTTTAGAAGAGCCGTTGGGAGCTTACCGAGTGCACAGTAGCAATAACTGGGGCACATCAACGGACGGTAAGCGGTTCCGTTCCTTCATAAAACATGATTTGACAAAGCGTGATTTGCTTGTTCTACAAGCAACAGCCTTTGGCCATGAAATCCCTGGTGATATTCTTCTTAGGACTAATACCCATTTGCGAGCCCGAATGGCGTCCCTCCGGCTCGACCCAAAAAATCATCCAGTGCCGGACGATAATGCCCTGAAGCTGATTTACCACGGGATTTCTTCTGCCTGGCTTCATTCTGATATGAATTGGAAGAAGCGCATTATTGTTATTGTCTGGTTCCTTTACATCGGTCTGGTGCCAATTTCAATTTCAAAACCCGCTATTGGTTGGCTGTTTGCCCAGGAAAGTCGCCCCAAGTCAGTTGAATGGGTGTTGACTCGACTTAGGCCATTGTTGAATAGAGCTTAACTCCCAAGTGAGAGGTAATCCGGTTATGACTAATCAACCACTTGTGAGTGTCATTATCAACAACTATAACTATGCTCGGTTTGTGGGGCAGGCAATTGATAGTGCGTTGAATCAGAACTATATAAATTTGGAAGTTCTGGTTGTTGATGACGGCTCAACTGACAACTCCCGTGATGTGATTAGTCAGTATGGCGCTCATATTCAGGCTATTTTTCAGCCTAATGGAAAGCAAGCTGCAGCTCTAAATACTGGGTTCGTAGCCTGCAAAGGGGAGATAGTTCTGTTTCTCGATGCAGATGATTATCTTTTGTCAAATGCCATTGAGAAAATTGTGGCCGCATTCCAAGAGGGAATTGGTAAGGTCCATTTCCGATTAAAAGTTGTTGATGGTGCAAGTGAATCATTGGGATATTCCATTCCATCTGTGGGGATGACGTTATCGTCAGGTGAAGTTTGGCGCAGACTGCTACAAAAAAGTAGTTATATTAGTGCTCCCATGAGCGGTAATGCCTACTGCCGTGAGACACTGGTGCCAGTATTTCCAATTCCAGATGAATACAAAACTACAGCCGATGATTACCTGATGATTTCAACGCCATTTTACGCAGGTAAGCTGGCGGGGCTTGACGACGACATTGGTGCTTATCGAGTTCATGATAGCAACCAGTGGGCGCTGACAAGCGTATCAGGTAGCCGCTTTCGACGGTTTGTCAATCATGATCTCCAAAACTTTTTACTGTTACGACAACGGGCAAAGGAACTGAAGCTTGAGGTTCCGAAAGATTTAGAGCAGCGCTCTCTTGGTCGTATTTGGTCGCGTTTGGCCTCTCTACGATTAGAGCCTCAGGCTCATCCTGTCGAAACTGACAATGCAGCAATGCTGGTGAGTTGGGGGTTAACCGCCCTATGGAAATTCTCTAGTCACAACCTGCTTAAGCGACTTGTATACAGCTTTTTATTTTTGTGGGTTGGCTTTATGCCAGTACCCTTAGCACGCTTAGGCATTACCTGGCTTTATGCCCCCCACCTGCGGCCTAAGGTTATAGATACCACATTGAATCGTTTAAGAACCATCGTTAGTTAGTTAACTGTGACATTTAAGTCCCCGTTGTAGGAATGCCCCCATGCGTGTTGCCATCCTCCGTAGAACACCAAAAGTCTCTGTCAGTATGGATGTTTATGCTGACAGACTTATTGATGGACTGAAAATTGTTCGTCCCACCTGGGAGATTTTTGAATTTTACCCAACCTCTGCAACTGGGTCTGCGAAATCTTTTCCATGGATAAGTGGAATGCAAAAGTACTACGAACGATATTGGCGTTATCCCTATCGCCTACAGCAGTTCGATGCTGACATTTTTCATATCATCGATCACAGCGATGGTTACTTGAGTTCATGGCTACGCAATGCTCAACGGACTAATGTGGTTACCTGTCATGACCTGATTAATCTGATTCGCCCAGACACCTTTAAGGGACGAGCGAGCTTCCCATTGGTCAGTATGACCGCCTGGCGTTGGGGAGTGGAAGGGATGCGTCAAGCAAATCATATTCTGTCTGTGTCTTCTCACACTAAGAAGGATACGGTTGAGCATCTTGGCATTTCCCCCGAAACTATTACCGTTGTTCCTAACGCTGTAGACCAGGTATTTCACTGTCTATCGCAAGATGAAGTTAAGGTTGTTCGCCATCGATATGGTCTGGCAGATCAGACTTGGTGTCTATTAAATGTGGGTTCAAATAATTCCCGTAAGAATGTTTCTGGGATTTTAACTGCTGTTGATTTGCTTAAGACTCGAGGCATGCCCGTCCATTTTTGGAAGGTTGGCGCAGATTTTAATCACGATCAAAAGCAGTTTATTCAGAGCCATGATCTAACGTCTTGTGTTACTTTCTTGGGTCAACCAGACAAAGCTGACCTGATCGAGATTTATAATGCAGCCGATTGTCTGATGGCACCCTCCTTCTACGAAGGATTTGGCTTGACCATTTTGGAGTCTATGGCCTGTGGAACACCAGTGATTACGGCCAATGTGACTGCAATGCCCGAGGTGGCGGGGAATGCTGCTATTCTTGTTGACCCAACGAACATTGAGTCAATCACTAATGCAGCCCGCTATCTGTACGAACATCTAGATGAGTGTGCCAGCTTGAGTCAGAAAGGCTTGGATCATGTTCGTGAATTCACCTGGGAACGTACGGCTGAACAGGTAGCTCAGGTATACGAGCAAGTAATGCAACAGAGTTCCTCCGAATTGCCAATGGAGTCCCTTGTTAAAACGGTTAATTAATCCTAGTAAATATTGCCACTAGCTCCTTTTAGGTGAGAGTCCATGAGTTACCAACTTCAAGATGTTATTCGCTTGCACGGTCGTGACCTAGTATTTGCCACAAAATACTGGCAGCAAAAGTTGTCGGCTCAGCTGCAAGGACAAACATCAAAGTCACTAATCCTTTGTAATTCTTTCCCTAAAAGTGGGACTCATTTGTTATATCAGATTTTATATTCCATCCCAGGGCTACAAAAATGGAACGATATTGTTTCGGTACAAGCACTATGTGGCGTAATGAACACGGTCTCTCATGTACGATGGAAAATAGGTTCTGCTCCTGAGGGTTCAATCATTAGAAGTCATCTGATGTACTGTAATGAAGTCCTAGATGTACTGAGAGAGTTTCACTGCAGGTCCCTTTTTATCTATCGGGATCTTCGAGATGTTGCTGTTTCCCATGCCCGTTGGGTGACTAAGGAAGAACGTATTTTTTTACATGACATTTATACGAAGCAATATGCTGATTTTGATCAACAGTTGATGCGGTCTATCGAAGGGTTGCCTTTAGGCAGTCCTTTTGGATCTAATGTCTCTCAGCCCGATATTGGAATGGATTTCTCTCGATGGAAGGGGTGGATTGATGATCCAAATACCTACGCTGTTAAATTTGAGGATCTTGTTGGTGAACGGGGTGGTGGTTCTGAAGATAAACGTCTCTATATAGTTGAGCAGATATTGGATCACCTTAATATCAGTCTTTCAAACCAGGAGATCAAGGATAAATTTGCATCCTACGTCCTGAGTCCGGAAGAGTCCCATACCTTCAAAAAAGGAGGAAAGGGGAGTATTGGCGGCTGGAAAACACGATTTAATAAATCCCATAAAGCAGCCTTTAAGCGAGTTGCTGGTCAAACCCTGATTGATTTAGGCTATGAGCAGGACTTGCACTGGTAATTTTTCATTGTTAGTTAAGCCTTGACTCTAATTTAGCTATACTTATGTTTTGACGATGTATTACGGAATTAACCACGCAGAATAGTCGTAATGCTAGGTTTTAATAACCTATTTGACAGCCCATTTAAAAGCAAATATTCAATGAGCTTCACTGGAATAAAAGGTATTAGGAAATCTTCTTATGATTACTTGTAAAACAAGATTTAAACTGCCTGACGTATTTGTCGTTAGTTCAGGACGATCTGGCACCACATTGCTTACATCGATCCTGAACGCCAGTGAGCAAATTTATATTCCCTATGAGAGCGATTTTATTGCCAGAGCCTATCCCTACTATTGGGATAAAACGCAATTTAATGAAGAGGACTATAAGCGGATTGTCAAGATCTTTATGCTGTCAGCCAAGGAAGATGGTTGGGGCATGTCAGAAGAGCATATGGTTCGCTATTTAAATGAGCGTTTGCCTCAAACATTTGCAGATGTTAACGCTACGCTTTATGAGGCATTTCATCAACAGGAGCAAACGGACGAACTGCTATGGGGCATTAAAGCGCCTGTCCTTATATCCAGTCTGGACCGTATTCACAGCGTTTGCCCTCAAGCCAAGATCGTTCATGTTATTCGTGATGGACGAGATGTCTTTCTGTCTTATAAGCGAGTACATGAGACCAGCGAGTTTAAGTTTGGCCCCAAAGGAGTCATACAGAACGCACTATATTGGGTAGATGGCTTAAGGCGAGTTGAAGACTTTCTCAAGGTTAATCCAACCCATCAAGTTTATGAACTTCGTTATGACGACTTGATCCAGGAGCCCACGTCTAATTTGAAGCAACTCTGTGATTTTCTAGAAATTGAATATCGGCCTTCTATGCAGGAAGATTTCAACAACCTCGAACGGAATAAGAAGATAGCTCCAGCTTATTACCAGCAGAGCATTCATAAGAAACTACGCAGTGGGCTGGATGCGAGAAATACTAAAAAGTATTTGACCGCAATGGCTAAGCTAGAACAGCTCAAATTTGAATTAATTGCAGTGCCTTACTTGCTAAAGTATGGTTATCAGTCAGAATATCCTGTGCTTAGTTCTTCCTTATTCAATCCGATTCGTCGAATCTTGTATTTCTTGGCCCGTCAGCTTAACAATGTGCGTTACGACAGCCGCGATCGCAACGTATACAGACGCTCTAATCATCCCAGTTAACAGACTTTTTTCATCAGGGCAGTACCTGCTCGACTCTTTACATCAAAACCTGTTTATTACCCGTCATTTCCAACCAATCACTTCCAAACAATAGTTAGACCTGTAGGAGAATAAATAACAACCATGAAAAACGCACATGATAAATTTTGCCTAGGCATTGTCTTTACCCATCCAACTCAGCACCATGGTCCCTTATGGAGAAAATTGGCCGAGCAGCCCGAGTTGTCCCTCAAGGTCCTCTACATCTCCAGTGAGAACCAGTCTAGCGGTGATCCATTTCTAGGGAAAAAAGCCCAAGCCTGGGATGTAGACCTGGTTGGTGGTTATGACTATGAATAGCTCAAAGATATTCGCGGTAAAGTGCCTACCAAGCGCACCGATACCACCTTGAGTCCGGGGCTGATTAATCATCTAAAACCCGAGAACTTCGACGCCATCTTTATGCAGAGCTTTGTCAATTACTCTTACCGGTTGACGGCGCTCCTCTGCAAGTTGCGAGGTATCCCGCTGATCATGCAGAACGATGCCAGCATAATGTCCGATGGTCGATACAGTCGAACAAGGTTGATCGCCATGGCGTTTCTGTATCCATGGATGAACAACTTAGCCGATTACTGGTTATCCTGCGGTGATCACAACGAAGTGCATCTGCGCCACTATGGGGTTTCAGACGACAAGATTGTCCGGGGTTGTCATCCTATCGATGGTGATCGATTCCAACAAACCATAGCGGCCTTTCCCGAAGAAATCCAGGCAATTCGCAAAGAACTATGCTGGGATGAAAACACAATTCTCTACGGGTTTATGGGCAAATACATCGATCGCAAAAATCCGTTTGAGTTTATTGATGCGATCGCAAAAGCCCATCAGCGTGACCCTCGTGTGCGTGGGGTCATGTTTGGTGGCGGAGATTTAGACCCCGCCATTAACGAGCGAATCGCCGAACTCAATGGAGCCGTCATCAACTACGGTTTTGTAAACCAGTCTAAGATTCCCCTATACTTTGCCGCCTTGGACACCTTTGTCGTCACCTCATGGATCGATCCACATCCCTTAGTGGTATCAGAAGCAATGACCTCCGGCACCCCTCCCATTTTGAGCGATCGTTGCGGTAACTGGGGCTATAACGACACAGTTCGCCACCGCTACAACGGCCTGGTTTACCCCTGTGGTAAGCCCGACGCTTTAGCCAAAGCAATGCTTGAAATGACAGATACTGAAGTACGCAAACTATACAGTCAACGTTCTCAAGAAGTCTTTAGCGAACAAGACCTTTACTGTGAAGTTGACGCCTTCCTAGAAGTAGCCAAACGCATTAAAGCAAAGAACGACAAAGTACCGGCTCAACCGTTCATTCAAAAACAACCCGTATAGTTGAACAAACTCCGGTCCCCAGTGTCCCCGAACTAAAATAACCCAATAATGAAAGTACTTATATCCGCATACTCCTGTGAACCTGGTAGAGGCTCAGAGCGTGGAGTTGGCTGGAATGTAGCCCGTGAAGTCGCAAAACGTCATGAAGTTTGGGTGCTAACTCGCCCTGATGAGAGTAAAGAAGCCATTGAAGCGGAACTAGCAGCCAATCCAGTTCCCAATCTTCATTTCGTGTACTTTACTCTGCCATTTTGGCAAGACAGTATGCGTCTTGGGCAATCTGGAGCCATGCAAGTCCACTATTATCTCTGGCAAATCCAAGCCTATTTTGTAGCTCGCCGCCTACACAAAGAGATTGGATTTGACGTTACACATCACGTCACTTTTGTTAAATACTCCGCCCCTAGTCTACTTTCATTTTTACCAGTTCCCTTTGTATGGGGACCCGTAGGAGGCGGTGAATCAGCCCCTCCAAAATTCTGGAAAGACTTTAGTTTAAAGGCTCGGTTATATGAGTGGGCACGGGACATTACCCGTAATATTGGACAGCGCGATCCTCTGGTAACTCTGACTGCAAAGAAAAGTACCGTCGTTCGAGCGACCACTGAAGATACGGCTACAAGGCTTTACAACATGGGAGCTTCCCAAGTGCAAATCGTACCAGAGGTAGGATTACTGGACGAGGAAATTGCCCTTCTAAATCAATGTCCCCTACCCTCATCTCAACCAGTGCGGTTTATTAGCATGGGGCGGTTACTTCATTGGAAGGGTTTCCATCTAGGCATTCAAGCCTTTGCCAAAGCAAACCTGTCTGATGCAGAGTATTGGCTGGTGGGTGATGGCCCTGAGTTAGAAAGTTTAAAGCAGCTAGCCCAAGACTACAGCGTTGGCAATCAGGTCAAGTTTTGGGGACGTCTACCCCGAGAAAACACCCTAGAACGTCTGGGCGAAAGCCACGTGCTAGTTCACCCAAGTCTCCATGACTCCGGTGGCTGGGTTTGCATTGAAGCCATGGCCTCCGGTCGTCCCGTCATTTGTTTAGACCTGGGTGGTCCCGCCATTCAAGTTACAGAACAAACCGGTTTCAAAGTAGCAGCCCAAGAACCAGAGCTGACTATCACCGAAATGGCCAAGGCTATGCAAACCATCGCCAACGATCCAGAGTTGCGGGTAAAAATGGGAAAAGCGGGTCGCCACCTGGTAAATGACAACTTTAATTGGAATGTCGTCGGTGAACGCTTAGACACGCTCTATGTAGAAACTGTTGCTGCCACTCCTGTCATGGCCTAACTAACTCTATGAAAAAGAGAGGTCTACCCATGCATGTACTAATTCCAGCACTTCATCGACCGATTAAGCCAACAGGCGTTTGTCGACACGCAGCTAATTTAGCTCACTGCTTAGCCGATCTAGATTCTGTTAACCGTATTACATTGCTGATTGGACAATGGCAAACGGCTTACTTCGAACAATCATTCCAATTTGAATCCTCTAAGGTTCAACTTGTTAGTGTCGATATCAAAAATAGCTCGCTAGCTCGAAATTGGTGGTTCATGTTCGGGCTACCTCAGCTTTCCAAACAGCTAAAGCCTGACATTATTCACATGTCTTTTCCATTTCCCTTTGTTCGGCAATGGTTTGAATTTCCTATAGTAGCTACGATACATGACCTATATCCTTACGAATACCCAGAAAATTTCGGATACCCCCAGGTCTGGTTTAATCAGCTTTTCCTACGTCAATGCATCAAAAACAGTGACGGTCTTAGCTGCGTTTCCAAATGCACACTCGAAGCATTAGAACAATACTTTTCTGAAATCAAACAAACTAAACAGAGCGAAGTCATCTACAACTTTGTTGACTTTACAGGTATTTCTCCTAAGCCGCCTAATCAGCTGAAGGATGATACTGCTCCATTTCTGCTTACGGTGGCGCAGCATCGAAAAAATAAAAACTTAGATCTCCTAATCCAATCTTATAGAGATTTACTTGACAATCACAGCCTTCCTGCAGAAACAAAGCTCATAATTGTAGGCAGTTCAGGACCAGAGACTGAAAAGCTTTTCGATTTAGTTCAGACTTTCAAACTCAAGGCGAAAGTCACATTTCTCTCAGGGCTAGGGGATGAAGAATTACGCTGGCTATATGAACATGCAGAGCTGTTTATTATTCCCTCATCAACTGAAGGCTTTTGCTTACCACTTGTTGAAGCATTGACCCTTACCTGTTCCGTAGTTTGCTCAGACATACCAATTTTCCGGGAGGTTGGTTCAGCCGATTGTAGCTACTTTCAATTGAATAAGCATTCAATACGTAATTTGTCGCAAGCGATAACCTATGCTCTGTCAAAAGACATAAAAAAATCAGTATCCAGCAACCAAAAATTTTCAAAAAATAAGGTTTCCCAGAAGATTATAGCTCTTTATAATTCGATGACCTAGAGTAGAAAATAGACTGATACATGTTTCTGAGACGATCATGACATTGGCAACATTAGGGAAAAACAAAAAAAACAGTAAAGGGATTAGCAATTCGACACTGCTACTCCTTACGTTTGCCACTGTCTTTTTTCCTCGCATGTTGACCTACTTTGGCATTCCAAGCCTTGTTAACTTTACACACTTTTTAACCGTTCCAGCGACTGTCTGTATCGTACTATTTACAAGCCGCGTTAAAAATAGAGAGCAGATTGCCATTGCATGGGAACTAATATTGGCAATGGCAATTTTTCTGGCTGTTATGATAGTCAGTGCTCTTATTAATGATGCCGGGGCAATAAATGTATTTCTACAATTTATGTTTCAAGCTGAGCCGTACCTGTTCCTACTTACGGCTATAGCTATTCCATTTTCTGAAAAAACCTTTAAAAGAACTAGACGTTGGCTGCTTAGTTTTTGTCTTATAAATCTGGTCTTAGCACTTGTCCAATCCGTTTTGCTACCACTGGGCCTTTACCCAAGAAAAGGTGGCACAATTGCAGACAATACAGCTGGTGTTTTTGCCTCCTTGAGGGGAAGTGCTGGGAACTATGTTTCTTGCACCGTTTCAGTATACTTTGCACTCTATTTATTTAGAATAAAATCAATTCCTTTATGGATTCGATGCGCTACGTTACTCGCTTCCATATATCAAGTTTACATATCTGATTCGAAACAAGTATTTCTAGCATTAGCTATAGGATGGATTCTACTAATACTGGCTAAAATTAAGGAACCTAGAAAACTATTGTTCTACTCAACCGCGATAGTTTTATGTTTAGGATTATTTTGGTGGGCATTATATCGATTTCAATTTATGACGCCCTACCTCAATTGGATTGATAGGCCTGGTCTATACGGACCAGGAGGAGAAGCTACTCTAACTAAGTTAGCCGCCTTTAATATTATTCCCTCCCATTACCACACACCATTAAATCATTTTTTCGGATTGGGACCGGGGCATACAGTCACTCGTCTTGGAGGGTGGATGATGAAAAAATACAGCTCTGTATTAGTACCCTTAGGAGCCACAATTCACCCCTCTGCAGATGAGGTTTTCCAGGTTGTAAGAGATGGTTGGCTTGCTAAACAGTCAACCATCTTTTTTCCTCTATTCACATGGGCCGGTATCTGGGGCGATATTGGTCTTATCGGGGTTTGCTCTTATCTATATCTTGCATCTGTCGCATGGCGAAGAATTTGCACCGATGATTTTGGCAGATTCATGCTTTCCTCAACAGCAGTGCTGGGGTTAATATTGACCCAAATGGAAGAGCCAGGACATATGATCACCATCGCTTGTCTACTAGCTCTATGTTGGCATGGTAGACATTTAAATTGCGATAAATCTTTATAGTTTTAGATTATTTTTTTGAATTTAGTTATGAAAAAAGAAACAATGGAAATACCAAAAGAAAAGACATTAAGTCCAGAAGGAAAACCTAATAAAAAAAGACTCCTTGGCATCGAGCTGATGCGAGGAATAGCCGCCTATGCCGTTGTTCTTGCCCATTCTGGCGACTAAACATGGGGAGAGATCTCTCAAGGTGTGTTGATGTTAAGATCCTTCTTCTCATTTCATGTATCTTTTTTCCTGGCGATTTCCTTCTACTTTCTAGTTAGAAAATTCGCCTACACTGGCAAGGGTCTTGCTCCCCAAATGAATTTGAAAACGCGAATTCAACGTTTAGTAGTGCCCTATGCTATCTGGTCTGCCATATACCTTGCATTTAGAACTGCCTTTTTCTTAATGGAAGGTAATAATAAAAGGCTATTAAAACTGTACGGAGATCTCACTTCAAGTATCTTTCTGGGAGGAGCATCATATCATCTCTATTTTCTCCCTATGTTAATGATTGGCACGCTAACATTCTATGTCCTCAACAAAACAATGAAAGTATGGAGAAAACCATGGAATATACTATCTATCTTAGGCTTGCTAGCTGCAGGTGCATTGGCCAACCTGATTATACTACTCACGAATAATCAGTTTAATCTCGGGCCAAATATAGCTTTTCAGAGTTTTTTCAACTGGCTTAACATTGATCCCCATGTCAATATCTCACTAAGACTAATTACTGTTTCCCTGGTTTGGGCCTCAATGTGTATACCCTATATTGCTATAGCGCTTCTGTTCAATCATCTTCAAATCTGTTCTACACAGATAGATAGAAAAAATAAAATTAGCAACAGCGAAAGCCTAAGAAATCCATACTTTTTCATAACAATATCTACCGCTATTTTCTTAGTAGCTACATTTTTTATGGATTTCAGTGATCCCTATCGCTTTATACAAAAGCCTATTATTGCATTTTCTTTGGTTGGTTTGGCATTGTCATTATCTTACACTTTCTTTGCAAATAGCTCTAATCTTAGGTTAGTTATTGAACATCTAGGGAAATGTTCTTTTGGCATCTACTTGATTCATCCTATTGTTATTCGACTTACGAGATTGGGTTTGGAATTTATTTATCCTAAGCTTTTGAATGGAGTTTCGATTCCCTCTGTTATTGTAATTTCACTCATTAGCTTTTTGATTAGTTGGTTTCTAATATCTAGGATCGCCTGTAACAATTACGCTAGCCGATATTTGATGTAGAGGCTTTTAAGAATTTTCTGTACCGCTGTTCCCCTTAAAGAGATTAAAGTGAACTGGATGAACGAATCCATTCGTCCAGTTCACTTCGATTTATTAGGTGGTTTGCTCTATCCCATTACTGGTTCAAACTGGACTCTTAAAGGGAATTAAAGTCCTCTAGTGTTGTACTCTCCCCGTAGGAAAATAGAGTGTGGTGTTATCCATTAACTCAGGCAGGCACCTCCTTATTTTGTTTGGCAAACAACTTTCTAAAAACATCGGCAGCCGTTTCTCCATGCTGTAAACAATCATGAGCAAATAGAATGAGCTTCTCAATCAGCGCTTGTCCTTGTTGGCGGCAGACCTGCCCAATGGTTTTGATGGGCTTGGTGGGGCGTTTGCCCTGAGCATTTTTCGGGGGTGGCGGCAGACAGGCTAAATGCAAGATTGAATAAGCTACAAACACCAAACACCAATGGGTTTGAGTGGCTTCGAGTGTTTGTACACGATACTCATCGAGCCCTAGATGCTGCTTTCCATCTCGATAAAATGTTTCTATCGGCCATCTGTTTAGATGGCTGTATGAAAAGGGTTTGAGGGTGTAAAAAAGCTCACACGGTATAGGCTAAAA
>ERZ1740059.840-NODE-840-length-15654-cov-3.723764_pt1 | contig 15654 bp, 14 predicted proteins | sample MGYA00581744_ERZ1740059 | MGnify/ENA primary metagenome ERZ1740059 (study PRJEB43018, sample SAMN04849738) | marine metagenome | isolation source: floating plastic debris | place: Pacific Ocean | collected 2008-08-28 | study: EMG produced TPA metagenomics assembly... | reverse complement strand
GCCGAGCTGCTTCATCTTCTTGTAGAGGGTCGTCCGGGTAATCTCGAGCTGGTCCGCCGTGGACTGCCGGTTCCAGTCATTGGCTTCGAGCGCTCGCAGCAGGATTCGGCGTTCGGGTCCGCGAAGTGCGGCGGCCAGCGGCATCGGTTCCCACCGTCCATCGTCTGCGACCCGACCGACACGCACAGCTGTGTCAGCGTTGACGACATGTGTTGGGAGTGCATCAACGCCGATCGTCACATCTCGCGAGAGCACGGCCGCCCGCTCGACGATGTTCTGAAGCTCGCGCACGTTGCCCGGATAGCCGTCGCCACGCCGCGCCGCCGATGCCGCGGGAGTGAACCCGATGATCGCCTTACCTAGCTCATCGCCGAACTGCTGAAGGAAGTGCTCGGCCAGCAGCGGCACATCGCTCAGCCGATCGCGAAGTGGTGGCAGCTCGATCATGACGACGTTGATTCGGTAGTAGAGGTCCTGCCGAAACCGCTTCTCTGCGACGAGCTGCTCGAGCGGCTCGTTGCTCGCGAGAACAACGCGCACGTCGACCTCGCGTGTCGCGTTGCTGCCCACCGGCTCAAACCGCCGTTCTTGCAATGCGCGCAGCAGCTTAAGCTGCATCCCGGCGCTCGCCGAGTTGATCTCGTCAAGAAACAGCGTCCCATTGTGGGCCGCTTCGAACTTGCCGACCTTGTCCGAGTGCGCACCGGTGAACGATCCCTTCACGTGGCCGAACAGCTCGCTTTCGAGGAGCGTCTCGGGGATCGATCCGCACGCGAGTTCAACGAACGGGCCGCCCGCGCGGTCGCTGCGTTGGTGGATCGCGCGGGCGACGAGGCTCTTGCCCGTGCCGCTCTCGCCCGACATGAGCACCGTCGTCTTGCTCGGTGCCACCGCCTCGACCAGCTCGTAGACCCGCTGCATTCGCCCGTCTCGGCCGACGATGGCGTCCAGCCCATACCTGCCATCGAGCTGCTGCCGGAGCGATGCGTTCTCGCGGAGCAATGCATGCTGCGCGATCGCGCGTTCGATTGCTAGTCGTAGCTCGGCCTCGACGACCGGCTTCGTTAGGTAGTCCGCGGCACCGAGCCGGAGCGCATCGACTGCCGATTCGATCGAGCCGTAGCCGGTCAGCATGACCACCGCGACGGAGAGCTTCGCCTCTCGCACGCGGCGCAGCAGCTCGATCCCGTCGAGCCCGGGCATCACGACGTCCGATACGACGGCATCGAACATGTCCGACTCCGACTCGAGTCGTGCCCAGCCCTCAATACCGCCCAGCGCCGTGGTGACGATGAACCCCTGCGCTTCGAGCAGCGCGCCGACGGCGTCAACAACGATCGGATCATCATCGATAAGCAGAATCCGAGACGCGGTGGGGGTCTTGCTGTTTAAGCGTTGCGGCATGGCAACACCATCGGAAGGCGTCGCCCACACGCGACACCCGATGCGGCATCGACGAGCGGACGGTCAAGTTATCGCCCCGCGCAACCGTCGCAGAACTCCGGCGGAGTCGCATGCGTCCGAGAACTCAAAGACTGACAGCCTCCGCGTCTCGATCGGACAACATCGATCCGTCGGACCGCTCACGCACCGTGCCGTCGCGCTTCCAGCTCCGCTCGCAGCGGGGCCGATCGCGGAGATCGTCGACGTGCGGCTCGGCACGGCCGGCATCGAACACCACATCGCTCACGCCGACGAGATCGGCAAGATCGACGCGCTCGTGACCATTGTCCGCGCCGGGCCAGACAACGCTCATATCGAGCGGGTTCTCGACGCCGGCGAGCTTCGCCCGCTCCATCGCGACCATCACGCCGTCGCGGGTCTCCATCACAGTCTGCCACGATGGAACCACCGAAACGCCCGTCGCTGGCAGCAGCGTTTCGAGATGAACGCACGATCCGTTGTCCTTGACATCGACCTTATGCAACGCGCGCCAGGCCTCGTCAGCGCTGTGCGGGAGCATCGGCGAAAGCAGGCGGCAAAGCTGGTCGGTAATCCGGTGCAGCGCCGCCTGTGTCGACCGTCGACGCGGCGAATCGATACGGTCGCAGTAGAGCCGGTCCTTCACGGCCGCCAGGTACACCGAGCTCAGCGTGTCGTTACAGAAGGTGTACAACGCCGAGTGCGCCGTCTTGAACTGGTACGACTGGTACGCATTCGACACTTTCTCGGTCAGTGCATCGAGCTCGCCGAGGACCCATGCCTCAAGCGATGTTGGCGCGAACGAGTCGGCATCGAATTCTGCTGCTTCGAAGTCATCGAGATTACTGAGCATGAACCGCAGCGTGTTGCGGACCTTGCGGTAGCTCTCGCCGGCCTCATCAAAGAACTGCCGATCCACCTTCACGTCGTTGTCGTACGCCAGGCTGCCGACCCACCAGCGGATCACGTCCGCGCCGTACCGGCTGAATAGATCGTCGACGGAGTCACCCGAGCTTTTGCTGAGCTTTCGACCGTCCTTGTTCACCATGAACCCGTGCGTGAGCACCGTCTTGAACGGCGGCTCGCCCATGACACCCAGCGCCGGCAGCAGCGACAGCTGGAACCAGCCGCGGTGTTGGTCGGATCCCTCGAGATAGAGATCGACCGGGAAGTCGCCGCCTCCCGATCGCTCGCGCATGACCGCGTTCCACGACGAGCCCGACTCGAACCAGACGTCCAAGATGTCATGACCCTTGTTGAGTGTGGAGACATCGAGCGTGTCGGGAGCGTCTGCGTCGCTGGCCGGGTCGTATGACGCGAGCAGCTCGGCGGGTTCGAGCGTGTACCACGCGTCCGAGCCCTTCTGCGCGATAACCGCCGCGACCGCGCGCACACTCGCCGGCGTCATGAAGCTCGTGCCATCGGGCAGAACGAAGCTCGGGATCGGCAGCCCCCAAGACCGCTGGCGGCTGATGCACCAGTCCGGTCGGCTTTCCAGCATCCCACGCATACGGTTCTTGCCCCAGCCGGGCACAAACTCGACGCCGGCTTCGGTCGTCGACAGGCCGATGTCGCGCAGCGATTTGCCGTCGCGAGCTGTGGGGCGGTCGACCCCCACGAACCACTGCTCGGTGCAGCGGAAGATCACCGGGCCCTTGCTCCGCCAGTCATGCGGGTAGCTGTGCATGAACCGGTGCGAGTAGAACAGATGCCCGCTGTCTTCCAGCCGCTTGGCGATCTGCCCGTTGGCTTTCCAGATGTTCACGCCCCGAAGCCATTCCGGTGTGGTGTCGTCATACGCGCCGTCGGCCTTCACCGGGCAGTACACGCCGATGCCTTCCCTCAGGCCAGTCTGGTAGTCCTCGGCGCCGTGGCCCGTCGCTGTGTGCACGAGCCCCGTGCCGTCTTCGAGCGTGACGTAGTCGGCGGGTACGACCGACCAGACCTTTTCTGTTGGTCCGTCCATCGCTGGCAAGTCGTCTCGCAGTGGGCTCTTGTATCGGACACCGACGAGCTTCTCGCCCATCGTCGTCGCCAACACCTCGACGTTTTCCGACTTCGCTAGCCCAGTGACCCTTTCGACAAGCCCCGATGCCATGAGCGTGACGTTTCCGTCGACACGCACGAGTGAGTACTCGAAGCCCTCATTGACCGCGACCGCTACGTTCGCCGGCAGCGTCCAGGGCGTGGTTGTCCAGATCATCAGGCTGGGCGCGACCTCGGGCCGGCTGTCGTCATCGAGGCCGAAGCGTGCGTAGACGTCCGCCGCGTCGGCGCACTCGAAGTCGACATAGACCGCCAAGTCCTCGCGGTCCTGATATTCCAGTTCCGCGTCGGCGAGCGCCGTCTCGTTGTCCACCGACCAGTGCACGGGCTTGAGCGCCCGGTACACCAGCCCCTGCTCGCACAAGCCGGCCAGCACCTCAAGCACCGCCGTCTCGTACCGCGGCTGCATCGTCAGGTACGGATCCTCGTAATCAGCAAGCGTGAGCAGCCGCTGCATCTGCCCTGTGTGCAGCTTCCAGAACTTGTCGGCATGCTTCTGACACTCCCGTCGGATCGCGACCCGACGCGTGTCCTCATCCAGATCCAGCAGCTTCTTGACCTTACCCGACTCGACGAGATCGGACATCACCTTGTGCTCGATCGGCAGCCCGTGGCAGTCCCAGCCGGGCACAAACGGCACGTCGTAGCCGAGCACGCCCTTCGAGCGCACAACGAAGTCCTTCAGGCACTTGTTCATCACGTGGCCAAGGTGGATCGACCCGTTGGCGTACGGCGGCCCGTCGTGAAACACGAACCGCTCGCGGCCCTTCGCGGCCTCACGCGTCTTCTCGTACAACCCGAGCGACTGCCACCGCTTCAGGCTCGCCGGCTCGTTCTGCACCAGGTTCGCCTTCATCGGGAACGAGGTCTTGGGCAGGTTCAGGGTTTTCTTAAACCGGTTCTTGTCCGGCTTCTTGTCTGCGTTGGTGCCGGTGTTGGCATCGGTCGCGCCGCTCATGGGTCTGCTCCGCTCGCCGCGCGATCCGCGGCGGGTCGTCAAAGGTCGAACTCAATCGTAGGGATCACGCCCGCCACACCCTCGCCTCGGCAAAGGCACGGCGTCAGCCCCGGCGAGGGACCTGCCATCGGCGTCTACAGCATGATGCGGCGATGCCCAGGCCGGCCCTCAGCGGGGCCAGCGAATTCGCTCGTCGAAGTGAACCGGGCGGATCGCCATGAAAGAAGTATCCGCGGCCGACCCGGCCGAGCCAAGCGATCGGGCCGACTTCCGACGCTATTTATGCTCGAAGAGAGACTGCGACCGCAGCACGAACCCGCCCTCGGCGATCAGGTGGTACGCCTGCACGTGCACCTGATCATGAAACGTCTGGACGTCGAGCAAAGAGAGGTTCTCGCCCGCGTCGCTGAACCACGCGAACGCGTCCGACTCGTTCTCCGCCGCGTGCTCGCGCATCTCGCGCATCGTCGCGGCGTACAGGTTCTCGCTCAGCGTCTCGGTCTGCACCGAAAGCATGTACGTCACGGGCGAGCCCCCTAGCGCGTGCTCTAATTCGTGCTCGCCCGCGCACAGAATCGCCGAAAGAACACCAGACTCAGGCAGGCCGTCTTCGCGATCGATCAGAAGCTCGGTCGCACAGGTTCGGGCACGCTCGAATCGCAGCAGATGGCAACCGGGCATAAGCCAGGTCTCGAGTTCGGCGGAGGCGGAGGTGTGAACCTGTCTGGATCGCAGATCGAACAATTCCGGATGCAGCGCTCGGTCATACAGCACCGCTTGATAGGATTGCGTGCAGATCGTGTGAGTCGGCAGGTCCATGCGTACGCTCCCGCGAGAAGTCCTTTTCGATTCCGGATACAGCATATTGGGGAGGACAAGAAATGGAACCCCCAAGTCTACGATTTTTACGATAAACCATGCTATAGACGATATTTCCATGAAATACGAGGTCTTGCATGACCCGTCGGGCCCACCGAACCATCAAGCAGGCCGAACAGGCCCTGGCAACCGCGGAGACGGAGTCGAGCGCCGCACCGGTGACCCAACTGCTCGACGCCGCGGCATCGCTCCGTCACGAACTGCCGTCTGCTTCTCGAAACGATCCGTTCGGCGTTGTGGAGCGGGCCTTGGCCCGGCGGTCCAACCGCGCCGCCGAGCGCGCCGAAATGGCGGCCGCCGCCGTATATTCCAGACTCAAGCCCACCGACCAGAGCCTGCTGCTGAAGCGGCTCGGTTCACGCCGTCGGGCCATCACGGCATCGCTTATGTCGGCCGCTCGTTCGGAACATCGGCGGGCAGCGCTGGACATGCTCGCGGCGTCGGGCGACTGGTCGCTGGTCCCGCGTGCGACCAGCCTGATCGGATCTGAGACGCCCGGCGAGAGCGAAGCCGCCGTCGAGGCAATCGCCATTCTCGCCTCGTCACTTAGCGGACCGGTAGACCTGGAACCCACGGCGTTTGAACGGGCGATCGCGGCGGTCTTGGATTCGGCAGCGCACTTCGGCGAACGTCGGGGTTCCGGGGCAACGCCGGCACGCGGCGCGCTCGATCTCGCTCTTCTTATGCTGACGCCCGCCGCCCGAGCGGGGCGGTTCGGTGCGGCACCACGCCGGTGGCTCAGCGAAGCGTCACAGTCGCTCGAGCTCGCGATCCGGGCATCGCTCCGAAGGCTGCCGGGGGCGGTCGGCGTCGTCCGCGCGTTCGAGCTCGTTGCGCATCCGGGCGTCCGACGAGCGTCGGTTGAACGGATCGCGACCGCAGTGTCCAACGACGACCTCGACGCTCTGCTCGACCGGGCACACCTCGGCAGACGCCCGATCCGCCGTTCTGCGTTGCGATCGAGGCTCGAGCCAGACGCCCGCCTGCGACTGGCGCTGCGCGTCTGCGAGCGGGTCGAGGAACAGCGTCAATCGGCCGTGGCTCCTTCGCGGGGGCTGTCGGACTTCGTCGAACTGCTGGGCGTTCCCGCGAGTAAACGGACGCGGTCCTTCGAGCTGGCGCTCGCCGATCGCGACGCATCGACGCGGCTTTCGGCTGTGCTGTTCGGCGGCGACGAGCTTCGGCTCGATCAGGCGCTCGACGCGCGGGCACCCGTCGCGCTTTCAGCGGCGATGCGAATCGGCGTGCCGTCGCCCCGCGACCCGGAGCAGACACTGGTCGACGGGGGCACACGCCGGGTTCTCATGCGATCACAGCACGCGGCCGTGCGAAGGCTTGCTCAGCGCATGCCGAGCGAAGGAGAGATCAGCCCGGCATCGCGCGTCGCGGTTCGAGCGAGATTGCGGCGAGATCCGCAGCGAGTCTTTGATGATTTGTCGCGACGCATCGAGGCCGGCGATGTGGTTGCGATCGAGCTCTCGGCACACCTTGAGTGCGCCGACGACGTTCTCGCCGCACTCGAAGCATCGCTGAGATCGGATGATGCACAGGTGGCGGCCCGCTCCGCCTCGGCGCTCGGCTCTGCCCGGTCCGAGCGGGCCGACGCGCTGCTGATGCGCAGCGTTGAGCACGACGAGCCGCGCGTCCGTGCGAACAGCGTCGAGGCCCTGGCCTTCCGCGCACGTCGATGGAAGCGCTCGCCGCTCGTACTCCGGCTCGACGATGCGCACCATCGACCCGCTTCGACTTCCGTGCGAGCGCAGCTGCTCGCTGGTGAGGCAGATGAGCGCACCGGCGAGCGCGTTCGAGACCTCGTGTCTTCGTCTGAGCCGCTGCGACGGGCCGCGGGGCTGTGGCTGACCGAGCGCAGCGCGGCCGAGCTGAAGCCGATCGCGGGCCGGCGTTGGGCCGAGATCGCCGCCCGTGTTGCGGATTCTGCCCGAAACGGTGCGACGGCTGCGGAACTCACTCGGGCGACAAGGTGCGCTCGCCGGATGCTCGCTGTCAGCGCGAAGTAGTGAGAACTCGGTGAGCGTCAGTTTTCGGGAGCCGGGCTCGGGCTGCCGTGCGGCTCCTCGCCACGCAGCCGCCGCGCGAGGTCCGCCATGATCCGGTCATCGGTCGTGATCGAGAAGTGGCCCATGATCTTTGTGCCGCCGGTCCGGATCGCGCCTCGGTGCGGCGAGCCTATTGTGTACAACGTGCCGAGCTTCTGCCGCTTCGTGCGGGTCTCGTTGCCGTCGGACAGATCGCCAAGCGGGAGTGACGCCGTTCGTGCGACGAGGCCTCCCATCGAGATGCCGACGATGTCTACCTCGAAGGTCTCGTCGGGCGAGTCGCTCGGCCAGCGTTCTTCGATGCGCCGGGTGGCCATCCCCGCGATCTTCTCGATGTCGCCTTGGAACGTGTACGAGATCGGCAGAAAGTCCTTCGGCTCGCCGCTGGTGACGGAGAACAGCTTGTACCGCACGCCTTGGGCGAGCATGGGCCACGCGCGGTACCCGGCGAGGACGACGCCGGGGCGATCGAGCGGCTTCGGGTCGTCGCGCATTCGGTCGAGGTCCGCTTTCGCGTCCGCGAATGTCAAAGGGAACGCGGGGTTCTCGACGGCACGGTTGACCGAACAGCCCAACTGATGCGTCGCAACGTAGAACGCGCCGGCGAGCATGAGAAGTCTCCGAAAGTCGATGGTCACAACAGCCTCCGCCGCCGGGCGTCCCGAGCGATCCGCGGATCGCCCCGTTACTTAGGAAACACTATCGAACGGTTTCCTGCCCGTCTACCGTGAGCTGTGCCGTCGTGTCCACATCGCCCGCGGCGATCTTCTCGAAGCCCGAGCCGAGCTCGCCGATGGGGTCGGGCGGGACGATGTCGACCTTTTTCTCGCCCAGCTTGACGGTGCCGTCGAGCACATCCCGCTGAAACGCCTGGCACTCGACGAGCAGCCGATCAAGGATGTCCTCTTCGGGGACGGTCGCGACCCGTTCGCCCTGGACGTAGATGATGCCGCGCTTGTTGCCGGCAAACACGGCGACGTCGGCACCTTCCGCCTCGCCCGGGCCGTTCACGATGCAGCCCATCACCGCGACCTTCATTGGCACGGTGATCTCGCTGCCGAGCTTCTCGCGCACGGCCTGGACGAGCGTGAACAGGTCCACCTGAATCCGCCCGCACGTCGGGCAGGCGATCAGCTCTGCACCCTTCCGCTCGCGAAGGCCCAGCGAGTAGAGCAGCTCCAGCCCGTCCTCGACTTCGTACACCGGGTCGTTCGCGTAGCTGATGCGGACCGTGTCGCCGATGCCCTGTGTGAGCAGGCCTGAGAGCGCCGCGATCGAGCGCACGGCGCCGGTCTCCTTCGGTCCTGCGTGTGTGACGCCGAGGTGCAGCGGCTCGTCGAACCGTTTGCTGACTTCTTGGTAGGCGGCGATCGTGAACGCCGCGTCCATGGACTTGCAGCTGATCGCGAGGTCGAAGAAGTCGCGCTCGTAGAAGATTTCCATGTACTCTTCGAGCTTGGCAATGATGAGCGCGAGCAGGTGCGCGTGCCGGCCGCCGAGCTTGTTCTTCTCGAAGAACGTGCCGAGCTCTTCCATCCGCTTCTGCTTGTCGCGGCGCTCGATGATCGAGCCCTCGTTGCCGCCCCCGCGGATCGGGATGCCCGCGCCCTTGCACGCGTCGATGACGGCGTTGACCTGGTCGCGGTCCTGGATGTTGCCGGGGTTCAGGCGGATCTTGTGCACGCCCGCGTCGTCGGCTTCGAGCGCGCGCTTGAAGTGGAAGTGCACGTCGGCGACGATCGGCACGCGCGTCTGCGCGATGACCTCGCGGAGCGCGGCGGTGTCCTTCTTCTCGGGAACGGCGACGCGCACGACGTCTGCACCGGCTGCCGCGAGCTTATTGATCTCGGCGACGCACGAGTCGATGTCGTGCGTGTAGCCGGAGGTCATGGTCTGGACGGAGACCGGCGCCGGTTCGGTTGGGGTGCCGTCCTTCAGCGGCAGCCCACCCCCGACCTGAACAACACCCGTCCGCTCATTGCCGAGACGGATGGGCCGCGTCGGCCTGCGGGGAAACATCGTCTGAGGAGCTGTCTGAGGGAGGTTGCTGCTCATTGTTATCCACACTAGGTTCGGCGTTCGCACCCGATTCGTTCGTGCTTTCGGCGTGGGGTCGGGGAAGATTCGCGAATCGGCACCGCAATGTCCCGAGGTAGCTCAGCGTTTCGAAGACGATCAGACCCGCGAAGAAGCCGCCGGCGGCGAACGCGGTATGGGCCGGGACCAGCCGCAGCACCCACCACGTGCCGAGCGAGCCGTACCAGGTGCGGAAGACGCTGTGCCCGAGGAACGCGAGGATGACCGCCAGCAGGCCCGCGAGCATCCAGCCGTAGCTCGCGTGCGCCGTCACGGCCCGGGCGATGCCCGGCGTGACCCGGCCGCCGCGTTTGTTGCCGAAGAACTGGAGCCCCGCCCGCTCGATCGCCGTCAGCCCGCGGAGTACCGCGTAGGCCGCGGGCGTGAGGATGAGCAGCGCCCCGAGCAGCCCGGCGAGCGATCCCCGGCTGTGCAACAAGACCTCATCGATCCGATCCTCCGCGAACGCGCAGGCCGTGAGCAGCGCGGCGAGCCCGAGGTTGATCCTCAGCAGCCACTCGGCGTCGTGCTTGCCGATGGTGATCGTGTCGAAGAGCTGCCGCCATCGGGCTAGCGCCGCGAGCGTGCGCAGCCACGAGGCGAACGAGCCCCCGCGCTGCCAGGGCGAACCCACACGCATCTCGGGCATGGACGAGGCGATCGGCGTCCCGCACTCCGGGCAGGCGAACTCGTGAAGGACGGCATCAAGCGGGTAGCCGCACCGCCGGCACAGCAGGGCATCGGGATCGAGGCGTTCGGTCGGCACGGCTCATGATTCGCACGCGGTCGGTGAGAGTGTCACCACCCGGCGTCTCGAAGCAGGCAGGCCGCCCAGAGGCCGGCGGACATCGATCGCATCCATGTCACGAGGCCAGCGACGGCACCGCCCGCCGGCAGCGTGTCGGCAAGGATGCCCTCGACGCCCAGCAGCCGGACCGCCGCGACGATCGCGAGCGTTGCCGCTCCTCCGACCACGAGGCCGACGGTTGAGATGGAAGACACGCGCAAGGCGATCAGCCGGGCCTTGGCGACATGCAGCAGCCGGGCGAGCAGGAATACGGCCGCGTGCTCGAACATCACGAGCAGCGTTGCGACGGCGCACAGCACGATCGCGATGACGAACACGAGCTGGAACAGCGTGGTCACGGCGCTGATGGGCTCCAACAGCGAAGCGCGGATCGGGTCGATCAGCCAGGTCCAGACGATCGCCATCGCCGCGAGCGTGGATGCGGCGGCGAGGTTGATGTAGAGGCGACCGAGGCTGTCCTGCTCGCGCCAGATCAGGCCCAGCACGCCCGTTCGTGGCGAGACCACGAGCTTGGCCGTTTCGATGGGCTTGGAGAGCGTTGCCGGTTGGCGGTCGCACCCGCACTCCGGGCATTCAGGTGTTTCGAGGCCGCGCGCGGGGTACCCGCAGCGCACGCACAGCGGCGGCTGGTCGGCCATGGCCTGCTCCAGTCTGGTGGCTTCGCATCGAGCCGGCGGGGCCGCCCCCGTCGGGATAGGCTGACCTATCGGACGCGGGCGAACACGGCTGAAGCCCGAGGACAACATTCGCGGGAGACGGACGTTCGGTTCGCTTCCCGTGTTGGGGCCGGAGCACGTCGTGTGATCTCGTACACCACCATCACATCAAGCGACCCGCTCTACCCGGGCGAGTGCGACCTGCGTGAGCTCGTGCTGCTCCGGCCCATCGGCTACGACATGGACCGCTTCCGGGCCGAGTACCCGGGCTTCGGGGGCAAGTTCCTGGACTTCGTCGCGATCATGGGCTCGCCGGGCGGCGACCGTGTCGTCGGTTGCGTGTTGCTGTTGCCCGAGACCGACACGCCGGGCGTGGGCAAGCTCATGCAGATGGCCGTCCACCCCCAGCGACAGGGCGAGGGCATCGGCAAGCGCCTGGTCGTCGAGGTTGAACGGCATGCGTTCTCGGAACTGGGGCTCGGCAGCCTGTACTGCCACGCTCAGCTCCAAGCCGTGTCGTTCTACGAGGCCCTGGGCTGGGAGACGGTCGGCGACGTCTTCGATGAGGCCGGCATCCCGCACCGAAAGATGCTGATGTCCAACCAAGAGCCGACGGCACAACCGGAACCGATTGCGGACTGGTAGGGCCGGATGAGAATCCGACTCCGACGTTCGTCGAACAGGTTTCAGGAATCGACTGGAATTACCCACTCAGAGCTGTAGAATGTAATTGTGATTCCGTCTCAACAAATCCTGCCGAGCGAAGAAGTTCGCAGCTTGCTCCGCGAGCATGGTTTGCGTGTCACGCGCCAGCGAGAAACGCTCTACACGGCCCTCGCTGCGACAACGTCACACCCGACCGCAGACGAGCTGTTTGCATATGTGAGCGATCAGCAGGCGGGCCTCAGCCTTGCCACGGTGTACACCTCGCGCGAGGCGTGCGTCGACGCGGGCCTGTGTCAGCGGATTCACGCCGGGTCCGCGACGCGCTATGACGCGAGCAACGGTGCCCACGCCCACGTGCAAACCAAAGACGGCCGGGTGCTCGCCGTTACTGCCGCCCTGAGCCGCCAGAACCAGCGGGCCCTGGACCGCGACGATCTCAAGAAAATTGAGGATGAGCTGGGCGTCAGCATCGCGAGCATCAGCTTCGGCGTAAGCGAGCACTGAGCCGCTTATTGCGACGTGCTGCCGCTGCGAGGCTTGTTGCCAATTTCGTCCGCATTGCACGCGGCTCTCATGCGATCGCTGCAACCGCCCGATACCGCACGGACGGCCCGGATCTGGGGCCACGAGCGAGCACATCGGGAGAGTTGCATGCCAGCCGACACCGTCAACCGCCGCCAGTTCGAACGCTTCGCCCTCAGCCCGATGTACAACCGCGTTGCTGTGCGATTCACCGACACCGAGACGTTCGCGTTCGAGGGTCACGGCTGGGACATCTGTGAAGGCGGTGTCTGTTTCGAGCTCGCCCGCCCGATCGCGGCGGGCACGCCGATCGTTATGCAGATCGACCTCCCGCTCGACGCCCACGGCAACCCGCCCATGGACGGCCCGGGTCGTAGCGTCTTTGTCTTCGCGAACGTTATCTGGCTGACCGAGAGCGACGGCACGGGTCCGGCGCGTATGGCGGCCGCGTTCACGCGGTTCGCTCGCGAGGGCGACAAGGAGCGGCTGATCCGCGAGTTCTGCTCGGGCCGCTACGCCCGCGCCGCGTGATCCAAGGCGTGCACGGCCGACGCGCTATCGTCGCGTGTGTTCGTTGACCAGGCTGAAATCGAGGTCTTCGCGGGTGACGGCGGCGACGGCCGCGTGGCGTTCAACCGAGCGCAGGTGAACCCGAGGGGCGGCCCGGACGGCGGCGACGGGGGCGACGGCGGCGACGTGATCGCCAAGGCCGACGCCAACATCAACACGCTCTTTGAGTTCCGCGGCAAGCACCACTGGCGTGCCGAGAAAGGCGCGCCCGGTGATGGCAATTCACGCACCGGTGCCTCGGGCGATGATCTCGACGTGCTCATGCCGCCCGGCACGCTGATCTACGACGCCGATACCGACGAACTGGTTGCCGATCTCGGGCCGGGCGACGAGGCGGTAATCGCAACCGGCGGCCGGGGCGGGCTGGGCAACGAGCACTTCAAGAACTCAATCAATCAAGCGCCCCGCAAGGCGACGCCGGGCGAGCCGGGTCAGCGGCGGCGGCTGCGGCTCGAACTGAAGCTCATCGCCGATGTCGGCCTTGTTGGTCTGCCGAACGCCGGCAAGTCGACGCTACTCCAGGCGATGACCCGCGCGAACCCGAAGATCGCGGACTACCCGTTCACCACGCTCAGCCCGCAGCTCGGCATCTGCGCGCTCGACCAGTCGCGTCGGCTGGTCATCGCTGACATCCCCGGACTGATCGAGGGTGCAGCGGAAGGACACGGACTCGGCCACGAGTTTCTTCGGCACATCGAACGAACGCGGGTGATCGTGCACCTGCTCGACATCGCACCCGCCGACGGCACGACGCCACTCGAGAACTATAAGACCATCCGCGGCGAGCTCGGGGCGTACTCGTCGGTGCTCGCCGAGAAGCCAGAGGTCATCGTGCTGTCGAAGGCCGACCTGCTTCCTGATCAGACCGCGCGCGACGACGCCGTCCGGGAGATCCGGACGACGCTGAAGCTCGGCAGAGACGATGAGGTGCTGGTCGTGTCCTCCGCAGCGGGCGAGGGCGTGAGCGATCTCGGCGAGGTGCTGTGGCGTCTGCTCGCCAAGAAGCCCAGCGAGGGCTGGGCGTGACGTGGGCCTGACTCTCAGCCGCCCGGGATCGGGCTCGCGATGGGCGTGCTGCGTCCGCCGGTCTGCTCGCCGTCATCGTCATCGTCGTTCGCCATCGCGGGCGACACAGTGACCACGGCCACGATCGCCGCGATCAGCAGCATGGGCAGGAATCTCCAGGCCGCGTCGCGCGAGCCCTCGAAGACAGCCTTGGTCCGCTTCAGACTTCTCGACCGCATCTGGTGCACGGTGTTCTCCTTCACTTCGCCTTGTTCGACCTTCTCGCGCGTTGCCTTGTCGTCGTCGCTGTTCACATCGAGCGCGTCCGCGATCCGCTCTCGCTCGCACGCCTCGGGCCACGATGCCGCGAGCTTCGAGCGCACATCCGCGGACACCCGCGACCGCAGCGCATCCAAGCCGGCCTTGACCGTGTCCGATTTCTCGAACGCCGCGGGTGCGGCCTTGGCCTTGCCGAGCGACTCGATCACGTCCTGATCCGCGCCCTGCTCGCGCGTCCGCACCCGCGTCGCCTTGCGTACCTTGGCGAGGTACGCCCAGCGGACAAGCATGGGCAGCGCGCCCCGAACCCGAGCGATCGCGTCGGACTCGGTTGCGTCTTCAACGATGATCGGGTTCGGAGCGGGTTCGAGCAGCTTCCAGACCCGGCAGTCGGTCCACGACACCATGTCGTCCGGGTCGACCGCGTGGCCCAGGCGCCGCGCGTGCGATGCGCAGGCACGCTCGATCTCGCTGCGGAGCTGGGCTTCGTACAGGTCCCAGAAGCGTTGTTCGTTGATCGTGGGCAGACTCATGCGGCACCCCCGATCGAATCGAGCCAGACGAACAGCTCGCTGAGTGCTTCGCTCTCATCAGCGAGGTCGCGCAGCTCTTCGTCGTGCGCGAGCCAGGCGGCAAGGTCAGAGTCGGGGCCCAGCATCGGCGCGATCTCGAGCAGCGATGCGAACACCGACTCGGCCTCTTCATACCGACCCGTGCGATGGAACGCGGTCGCGCCGGTCAGCAGCACCGGCACGCTGTAAGGCGCGGCGTCCCACGCCTGCTAGAAGTAGGGGATCGCGCGGTTTGCATCGCCGAGCCGCAGATACCGGGCGGCGATGTTGCCGGCGCTGACCTCGATCCGCCGGGGCGTGTCGGCGTACCTGAGCGCGATGGCTTCGGTCTCGATCGCCTCGATTGTCCGACCCAACGCCGACTGCACGAGCGCCCGCTGATTGGGCCTCGCCCATGCCGGGTGCGCGTGGCCGTCGCCGTCGGTCTCGTCGTAGCGGGCGAGCAGGCGGTGCAGCTCGCGCGAAACGGCTGCGAGTTCCTGGTCGTCTTCCCGGGCGCGGACACGGTGCGCCATGTTGCACCAGTCCATGATCGACGCCTCGATCGGGCTGAGGCGTTTGGGGTCGTCGGTGGTGACGATCGTGGCCTTGCGGTTGTTGGCGTTGGTGTCTGCCATCGCTGGCTCCTTCCTGGGCGGTCGTGGTCGCCGCCCGCCGTGTTCCCCTCGATCGCGGGCCGGCCTGACAGGCAAGCCGGGAATCCGCGAAAGAAATGTGTGAACACTTACTAAATTACGCGTAGACTGCCGATCGGTGTCATCGCCGGGGCAAATCCGCGCGATTCCTCGTAATAGGCGGCCCGTTGCAAGGATCTTGTTCGGATTTCCGCCCCGAGTATTCAGCGAAAGGGGATTTCAGCCATGGGACTCAGCAGTCAACATTGGGCACGGTTCAGATCAGGCCTGATCGCAGCGGCGATGGTCGCGCTCACCGCTGGGGCGACGCTGCCCGCGGTCAGCGCCGACGCCCAGCGGGGTGATCGCGGGTACCACCGCGACGGCGTGCGGGGCTCGCTCTGCATCGGGCGGAACACGCACGAGTTCTGGTTCAGCGGCTCGCCGAGCCACGGCATCCTCGCCGCCTTTCGACAGTGCGGCTACGACGCGTGGATCGACAAGGGCTGCATCCAAGTGCGGTC
>ERZ1740059.839-NODE-839-length-15657-cov-2.857839_pt1 | contig 15657 bp, 12 predicted proteins | sample MGYA00581744_ERZ1740059 | MGnify/ENA primary metagenome ERZ1740059 (study PRJEB43018, sample SAMN04849738) | marine metagenome | isolation source: floating plastic debris | place: Pacific Ocean | collected 2008-08-28 | study: EMG produced TPA metagenomics assembly... | reverse complement strand
CGTCTACATTATTGATGCCGTCACCGGTGCGTCGATCTGGTCTGGTGGAGCTACCGGTGCACAGGCTTGGACAACCGATTTTGCCGGCATGGACTATTCCTTCCCGGACTCGGTTGGCGCGGTTGATATTAATCTCGACGGCTTGGCAGACATGTGGTTTGCTGCCGACACCGGGGGTCAGCTATGGCGTTTTGATATACGAAACGGCCAAACGCTTGAAAATCTAGTGACCGGTGGTGTGATTGCTGATTTGGGCGTTGCGAGTGGAACCAATGAAGAGGCACAGAACCGCCGCTTCTTCGCGACGCCGAGCGTGGCGCTGCAACGGGACCCAGAAGATGGCAGTCCACAAATGGCGGTGATTCTTGGTTCCGGTTTCAGGCCGTCGCCACTGTCTACGATCGCAACAAACAGGCTCTATTCGATTCGCCTAGAGGATGTCTTCTCGCCGCCTGGGACCTACACCTCCGTCGAGGAATCACAGCTTTTCGATGTGACCGGCACCGCATCGGATACGCCACTAGAAGCGGCCGATGTGGACGCGTTCAATTCCAGTGCGGGATGGTTCTATACGCTCCCTCAGATCGGTGAGAAGGCCTTCACGACGCCTTTGGTCCTGAACAACGAAATAATAATCACCACATACACACCTGGTGGTACCAATACCGCTGCGTGTCAACCGACGGCCGGTGCCTCTCGGGTTTACGGTTTTGATTTAACCGCCGGTGCGCTGGTGTTCCAACAGGATCTAAGTACCGTGGGCTTACCCCCAGAGCCAACGATTAATTTTATTGACGGCACCGCTAGTACGGGCAACCCTCCGTCGGGCAGCGATCCTGGCGACGACCAAGATGCTGGAGGCGTCTGCCCCAGCGGTACGGAAGTCGTCGAGTTTGCCGGTATCGAGAGAATTTCTGACGATACTTGGTGTAATACTAGTCAGAAGACTTACTGGTCGAAGGAGCGATAGAGAGATGGTCACTAGCTGCGCTCGAGCAGGGCGACGAGAGCAGTCGGGCTTCACCTTGATGGAGTTAATGATAGTAGTAGTGATAGTGGCGGTGTTAGCGGCTATTGGCCTGCCCAGCTATCAAAACTCTGTGGTTCGGGCGACTAGAACAGACACTCAATCAGCGCTGATTGGTTTTGCACAGGCGATGGAGAAACACTTCAATCAGAACTACACCTATCTAGGAGCCGGTGCAGGTGGAAACAACACTGGGGCGCCGGACGGAACGGTGTTTCCAAATCAGGCACCGATAGAGGGCCAGGCCTTTTATGACCTCACGATAGTTGCCTCCGACGACAACGGCTTTCAACTACGCGCTACGCCCATTGCAGGTTCGAGGCAAGACGGTGATGGAATTTTAGAACTCGACTCTTTAGGACGGCGAGGCTGGGACCGCGATGGCGACGGGACTATCGCCAATACTGAGCTCAATTGGGACCGTTGATTCACGGCTAAACCGAGATTTTTTGGAGGCAGACAATGCGCTTTTTACAGTCCAGTTTACAGTCCATTTTGTTACTTACCGGTTTGGCCGGTTTTTCTCTCGGAGCTGTATCCCAGCCGGTTACGCCACCGGAACCTAGCACCGCGATATCGATAGAAGAAGCGCTAAAGAGGATCGGCGAGGACCGTCAAAACCTAACGATCGACCAGGTACCAAGCGCTGTGATGACTGTGGCCCGTGGTGTTGCGCCTGATGTGTTTTTTAACGATGCCATGAGTTACATCCAGAACGATTTTCGCGTTTACCGCGTATCCGGCAGATTGTTCCGTGAGCAGTGGCATGTTCACGTACGCGAAGACGGCAAGGTCTTACGCACCGAATCGGATGTTAGAAGCGACTAAGCTTCGTAACTACTAACCCCTTTGCTTCAAACCACCTTTTTTTCTAACCCCAGTTGCTTCTGACCTTCATGGCTTCTAAGCAGAGCCTGCGCGCTTGGTCTTGACGGTAGTTGGCAGTCTCTTCATAGAGCTAGCTGTCAGCGCCTTCTAACAACGCTGTCTTCAGCACCGCAAGTTCCGTCCTGTACGATCCTCACGAATTCCGTCACCGGTACTGTCTCCAGGCATATAAGATCTACCTGAGTGGCTCATAACAAGAGCTTTCGCCTGCCGCGCATCGCGGGAGTTTGGACAGTAATACAAAGTACCGTTTTGCTAAGTTCCGCCATGCGCCTCAAAACGCAGGTAACGCCTCGCTAGCGATGCTCGCCAGGATAACTCTGCACCGATCAAAGCCCACCTCATCTCTCTTAATACTTCCTCATTATTCGACGGCTTACCGTCACTATTGCTGTCGTCGAAGACTGTGATGATGTGATCAGAACCCCAGTTTCTTGTGCAGTTTCCTGCGCTATCAACGCCGCAAACTGTGATGGCTCGGCCCCTCAGGATCGCTTCCTGTCTCGCTAAAGAGAGCAGACTTGCTAGCCCCTGCATGGCAGCGTCGCTGCGCACGCGCTCCTGTAGCTTTTCCATCGCAGGACCGCCCAGCCCTAGAGCGATCGCCAGTATGGATAACACTAGGAGAAGTTCTATGAGGGTAAATCCGCTTGCTGCGGGACTTGGCTCACGGCTTATGGGAAAGCTGCCGCTCCGCGTTTTCGAAATGGCCCAGTGTTCTAAATGAGCTTACCAATGCATGCAACGACGCAAGTGACTTCAAGGCAGCAAGCGTCTCAGTTTCGCGTTGCATGGGCGAGATCAGTAGCGGCCGTGTCTAATCTTCAAGTGACAGCTTTTTCATTCGGTAGCGCAGGCTCCGGAAGCTAATACCAAGCGCCTGGGCAGTTTCTGTTCTGTTCCATCTGTGCGCGTCTAAAGCCTCACTCAGCGCGTGCCGTTCTATATCGGCCAGATAGCTATCCAGGTTTCCAGCAACCTCGTCTAGAACGTTCGCTGCCGTTCCCTCGAGTGCCCGATCCTTACTTGGACTCGCGATACTTCCGATCTGCAGGTCTGAAGCGGAGATTTGATCGCCGTCGCAAAGCGCTGTCGCTCGCTCCAACATATTTTCAAGTTCCCTAACATTGCCGGGAAACTCGTAGCTGGCTAAGGTCTCAAGAGCATCGGCCGCGATCGTGGGTGAGCTTAATTGATTTGTCTGGGCGATCCGCTGTAGCAAGGCCGCAGCGAGCTCCGGTATGTCTCCCTTGCGCTCTCGAAGGCTGGGTACCTGTAATTCAATCACGTTAATTCGAAAAAAAAGGTCTTCCCTAAAGCGCCCGGCTTTAACTTCTTGCGCGAGCGGTTTGTGGGTCGCCGAGAGTAAACGCACATCCGTCGTAACTTCCTCATTGGCACCCACGGGGCGGACACGCGTTTCCTGGATAGCCCGCAGAAGTTTCACTTGCATCGCTAAAGGTAAGTCCGCAACTTCGTCCAGAAACAACGTTCCTCCTTCGGCTGCTTGAAAGAGACCGAGCTTGTCTCGAGAAGCGCCCGTGAAACTACCTTTTAAGTGCCCAAATAGCTCACTCTCGATTAACTCCGCGGGTATCGCACCACAGTTCACAGCGACAAAGGGGCCGGCTGCGCGCGGACCCTGGCCATGCACGCTGCGTGCTACCACTTCTTTACCGCTTCCCGATTCGCCGCAGATATGAACTGGGGCCTGGCTGCGGGCGACTTTAGCCACTTGTGAGCGCAACTTCAGCATGGCTTCGGTTGCACCAATAAGCTCATCATTGCGCTGTTCTGAACTCTGAATTTGTTCCAGTTCTAGCGCCGCACTGACTAGGCTGCGAAGTTTCTCCAAGGCCACCGGCTTACTAATGAAATCGAAAGCACCCGCCTTGAGTGCGCGGATGGCGCTGTCGACATTACCGTGGGCGGTGATCATCGCTACCGGAACTTGCGGGAACTCACGCTGCATCAGTTCAATCAGCTCAATCCCGTCTCCGTCCGGAAGGCGCATGTCCGTCAAACAGAGTTGGTAAGCATCGGCCCCGCGCAGTAAATCTCGGGCTTCGGTAAGATTGGCTGCGCTCGTGGTGTCCAGACCCATTCGGCCCAGCGTGATTTCCAGCAGCTCGCGAATATCCGGCTCGTCGTCGACCACCAGAACTCGATTTGATGCCGTTGCGCTGCTCACTTAGGGCTCCTGCATTTCTACGGTGATTTGGAATCGACTCCTACCTTCGCTTGTTGGTGCGTAGGCGATTCGTGCTTGATTCAACTCGCAGAGTTCTCGGCATAGGTACAGCCCGCGCCCGCTGCCGTGATCGCTCTTGGTGAAGAAGGGTTCGAAAAGACGCCCAACATCACCAGATGCTACACCTTGTCCATCATCGTAAACGTCAATAACGCATTGCTGCTGCCTCCGGTCCACGCGAACGCGAACTTCCGCTCTCCCTTCTCCCGTCGCATCTTTACTGTGCCGCATAGCATTGTCTAGCAAGTTGCCCATTACGCGCTGAAGATGCTCTGGATCAAAGCGAATGATCGCTTGCGGATCGAGATACTCTAGAAATAGAGCGCCTGGATGCTCTCGCGTTTCGATGTACAGCTGTCGATATTCTAGCAACCAATCAGCCATCACTAATCGTTCTGGAGCCGGCGGCTCTCGGCGGGAGATCTGAAGGACGCTTTCGACTATTTCGTTCACACGCTGACTGTTGGTGAGCACCATGTCGATCATGCGTTTGTCGCCCGAGCCAAGCGTTTCAGACTCCTGCAGCAGTTGGGTAGCATGGCTAATTGCCCCAAGCGGATTTCGGATTTCGTGCGCGATGCTACCGGCCAATCGCCCCAGCGAGCTAAGTTTCAACGACTGCGCATAGGCGGCAACGGGTCGATAGTCTTCGATAAACCCCAGCAATTGGTTGTTTTCTCTCGCTTCTAGCACTGAAAAGCGGACGACGATTTCAGCTCCCTCCGCTCGAGCTTGGAAGGGCGTATCGTCTTGGCGAGCGGTTGTTCGAAAACCACGCAATCGCCGCGCAAGTTCGTCGCTGTAGTCTTCTATCGCTCTTCCTTGTTCGAGGATAACCGGTCTGGTGGGATCAAGGAGCTTTCCTGCGGCTGCGTTCATCACGCGCGCCCGATTGTCACCGTCTATCAGCAAAATACCGGTTTGCATATTTTGTACGATCTGCTCATTCAAACGCTGGAGGCGATACAGATCGGTCGAGCGCTCGGTCGCGATTGCTTCCGCCCGGCCCAAGCGGAGCGCGATCAGTTGCATAATTCCCGAGACGACGAATATCAAGATACCGAGAAGACCTGCGGGCAAAAGCTCTTGTATGGTCTGGTTGCTTGTTGACACCAGTCGTAGGGTGTCGCCTAACACGGCCAGTACGGCCAGAGCAGCAACCAAGGTTGCAATAGTACGATTCGTAATCAATACCGCACTGGACGCTGCAGTGATGGTAAGGAGCAAGGGCAACCCGCTGCTCATCCCTCCGGACGCGCCCCCAAGCAGAGTGATGAAAAAGATATCAACAGAGAACAGTAATACTAACTGCGTGGTTGAACTCTGGATGGTTTGTGCAATCGGTGTAAGTAAAACCGCGTTGGTAACCAGAAAGGCAATACTCATCAACGCATAAATCGTTGGACTTTCCGATCCAACCAGCTGCCGAGTAGCGGGAAGGCCGAGCAAAAGCAGAAAGACGAACGATAAAATAGCTCTATAGATCAGATAGATGCGAAAGCGCAGGAGATTTTGACCCCCAACTGTCCCGGGTGCGTGCACGAGAATGGCTGGTTCGCTCACAGCGGCGTTGTTTTCTGCGGTAAACAAACTTCGAACAGATCACCTAGTCAATGACCGTGCATTGCGATTGCTCCGCCTTATAATTCGCGTCCAGAGAGAAGCCGAGAGTCCCTCGGACGATAGTAGAGGCAACACATCTAATGCAGATATTAATGGCGCAGATTAACACTGTGGTCGGTGATTTTGAGGGAAATACTCAGCAAGTTATCGACGTGGTGAGCCGAGCGGTAGAAGCTCATGCACAGCCTGTCGTGGTGTTTCCTGAGCTCACTCTCTGTGGATACCCGCCGGAAGATCTGCTCCTGCGTCCTTCGCTCGCAACACGGGTTGAGCAAGCGATGGGTCGGTTACTTGCCGAGTTGCCTCCGAACGCCTGGGTGATTGTTGGATTTCCTCGTTCTGGCTCGATCGAGGGTAGGGATGCTTTGTTCAATAGCGCGGCGGTATTACACAACGGCTCACAAGTAGCGTGCTACAACAAACAGTCCTTGCCCAACTATCAGGTGTTCGATGAGAAACGCTACTTTTATGAGGGTAAAGAGCCTTGTGTGTTCAATTGTGATGGCGTGTCTGTAGCGATCACCATTTGCGAAGATATTTGGGTCGAAGAGCCCGCCCGCGCCGCCGCAGCTGCCGGTGCTGAATTACTGCTAAATCTTAATGCGTCGCCGTACCACCAGGGAAAACAGCAAGAACGAATAGACGACCTCAAAAAACGCACAAAGGATACCGGCTTACCGATTGTCTATGTCAATCAGGTAGGAGGACAAGACGAGTTGGTCTTCGATGGTGGATCCTTGGCCCTCGATCGGGCGAACGGCGTAGTCGCCAGCGCCGAAAACTTCCAAGTGGCGGAAACCTGGGTCGAGTACCTGCCGGGTAGGCAGGCTTTTTACCCTGGACCAGTCGCTTACCTCCTCAGTGATCTGGAAGCCACTTGGAATGCGCTGGTCCTTGGGGTCAGAGACTACGTCAACAAGAACGGTTTTCCTGGTGTTGTGCTTGGCTTGTCCGGAGGCGTGGATTCTGCGTTGACCTTGGCCATAGCAGTGGAAGCTCTCGGAGCGGACCGAGTTGAAGCGATCATGATGCCTTTCCGATTTACTTCTTCTATGAGCATTGAAGACGCCGCGGAGCAGTGTCGTCTCCAAGATGTTCGCCACTCCGTGATTTCGATCGAGCCAATTTACGATGCCTTTATGCTCGCCCTCGCGGATGAGTTTGAAGGGTATCGAGCCGACACTACCGAGGAGAATCTGCAAGCTCGATGTAGGGGCGTTCTGCTGATGTCCGTCTCCAATAAGAAAGGTAGCCTGGTCCTAACCACAGGGAATAAAAGCGAGTTGGCGGTGGGTTATTCGACCCTCTACGGAGACATGGCAGGGGGCTTCGATGTGCTAAAAGACGTTCCCAAGACTTTAGTCTACGAGCTATGTCACTACCGAAACAGTTTGGGCGAGGCGATACCGGAGCGTGTCATCACTCGGCCCCCATCTGCTGAGCTCGCGCCCGATCAAAAGGACGAGGACAGTCTTCCCCCTTACGAAGTTTTAGATCGTATCTTGGAGCTTTATGTGGAGCGAGACTACAGCGCCGAGGCCATTGTTGCAGAAGGTATTGATCGCGAGCACGTCGAGCGTGCAGTGCGTCTTGTTGACCTAAACGAGTACAAGCGCAGGCAGGCACCCATTGGCGTGCGAATCAGTCAGCGTGCCTTTGGCAGAGATCGGAGATATCCAATCACCTCAAGCTGGCGTATGGGCGACTAAACCCACGTGCATCCACTCACCGATCGCGGCTATCGAACTGTGGCGGCTTGGGTGGGTCTAGAAGCCCGAAGCTGGCCTTGTTCACTAACGATCTTTGGAGGCCGTCCTCCGTATAAACCGAATCAAACTCGCCATCTTTATCGAGAGAGGGGTGGTCTGGATAGTTGAGCTTGAGTGTTTCAATCGCGTTATCGGCCAAATCATTCATACCGAGGAATAGGTATCCCTGGGCCATTACCGCGAGTCCGTCCCCGACCGCCGGCGTCCGCTGGAAATTCTCCACCACATAGCGGCCCCGATTGGCTGCTGCTAAATAAGCGCCCCTTCGAAAATAGTAGTTTGCGACGTGAATCTCATGGCGCGCGAGTTGGTTACGCAGATAAATCATTCTTGAACGCGCATCGGGTGCATAGGGGCTATCGGGAAAGCGCGAAACAAGTTGGGAAAACTCCGCAAACGCTTCCTTCGCGTAGCCGGTATCTCTTTTCGTGTCATCCGTTGGCGTGAAGCGCGACAGAAAGTCCTGGCTCGAATTAGCGGTTGCAAGCCTCTTCATATAATAGGCGTAGTCCACATTAGGGTGCTGTGGATGCAAACGGATGAAGCGCTCCGCGGCTTCGATAGCTGCTTCTGTCTCAAAGCCGCCATAGTGCGCATAAATAAGTTCTAGCTGTGCCTGCTCCGCATAGCGGCCGAAAGGAAAACGCGATTCAAGCGCCTGTAAAGCGCGAATAGCTAAATCGAAATTTCGGGCATTCAGATAGCGTTGGGCCTGATCGTAGATTTGCTGCTCTCCACTGTCCGCAGTGAAATCTGCGTTTTCGTCGTTACCGGCGCAAGCACCCAGTAGAAGAACGAAAACTGCGCTCACTAAGCAAGATACAGTTCGCGCAAAACGCATGCCGTTGACAGGAAAAACACGAAAAGGACGAAGGCGCGAGCCTTGACCAAGTATACGTCGACCTGGCGCTTCGGGAGCGCTGTCGGGAGATTTGTCTATAGAGCCATAGACCATCTGGTTGTTACCGGCTTGTCCGTGGACGGTTCGCAATAAAGTGATCAATTCTTGCCTTGCCTATCGTGCTAGCTAGAAGGGGCATTTAGCGTGCATGCTATTATCGTGTTTTCAGAGCGGCGCTATTTAATCACAGCGGCCGCAGTGCATAAACCAAATCGCAATGAGTGCCACGCGATGATTTGTCGCAGTTTTTGGCAGCGCGCACCATCGCTTAGCTGTCACTACAACCCCAGCGAAAGGGGTCAAGTCCTTGCCCAAAGATAACGCCACGAGCAACCGCATAGAACCAACCAGTCGCATAGAACCACCCAGTCGCATAGAAAAGAGTGCCCTGGTAGGTGAGGCTGTTCATGGCCAAAGATTAGATCGTGCCGCAGCGAGCTTGTTCCCAGAGTTTTCGCGAGCCCGGCTACAGGCTTGGATAAAAGACGGTAGCCTTACTCTTTCCGAACGCATTGCTCGCGCCAAGGATCCGGTAGTTCTTGGGGACGAATTACGCTTAAGCGCTGTCCTGGAGAGTAAAACTAGCTGGCAGGCTCAGGATATTCCTCTTGAGATACTCTTCGAAGACGAACATCTCCTGGTGGTGAATAAGCCTTCAAATTTAGTAGTGCACCCGGGGGCCGGAAACCCGAAGGACACTCTAGTGAACGCGCTCTTGGCTCATCGGAAGGGTCTATCGACGCTCCCAAGAGGAGGTATCGTCCATAGATTGGACAAAGACACCACCGGATTGCTGGTCGTCGCTGCCAGCAGTCTCGCTCAAAAGTCTCTGGTCGAACAGCTGCAAACGAAGCAGGTGACCCGAGAATACCTCGCGGTCGTCCGCGGCGAGCCAACAGGGTCAGGAAGAGTCGAGGCGGCGATCGGGCGTCATCCACGGCAGCGCACGAAGATGGCCGTACTAGAACACGGAGGCAAAGAGGCGGTTACCCATTATCGACTCAGTCGGCGCTTGTACGGTCACGCACTTCTCTCAGTCAGTCTAGAAACCGGGAGAACACATCAAATTCGAGTACACATGGCTCACAGAGGTTATCCCTTAGTGGGCGATCCCGTATACGGGGGGCGATTTCGTATCCCTGCGGGCATGAGCGATGGAGCCACAACACTTTTGCGGGGTTTCAAGCGACAGGCACTCCACGCGCGCGTCCTGCGCTTTCAGCACCCCGCCAGTGCTCGAATACTCGAGTTTGAAGCGCCGGTTCCGGCGGATTTACATTCACTGATCGAAGCACTTGCAGAAACACCGGAAGTCGTCTGAGCAAAATTTCTTAAGCGGGGTTCGGGTAGTACATTCATGCGCAGCTTTTTACTACATCGGACACCCAGTAACTGGCCCTCTAACATCGAACTGGTGTCGACCAGTCGGCAAGGCGGTGCCAGCGGGCATCCGTACCAGTCGCTCAATCTTGCGCATCACGTAGCAGATGATCCCAAGGTTGTGGATCGAAACCGGCATACTCTTGAACAAGCGCTCGAGCGGCGCACCAGCGTCTTTTGGTTGCGACAGATTCATGGCGACTCGGTAATCGAGGTGAAGAGCGCCGCTCCTCGTGCAGCTACCGATCAATCACCGATCGGGGATGCGTGTTGGACGGAACAGGACGGAGTCGCCTGCGCGATCATGACGGCAGATTGTCTCCCCGTACTTCTCACCAATTCTGCAGGCACGCTGGTAGCCGGCGTCCACGCAGGTTGGCGAGGCATGGCTGCGGGCATTTTAGAGAAAACGGTATCGGTATTGCCCGAAGCACCGTCAGAACTCTTAGCCTGGCTCGGCCCCTGCATTGGTTTTGATGCCTATGAAGTCAGCAGGGAGGTTGCCGAGCAGGTGTTAGACGGCGTGGCTGAGTCTAGGCAGGTCAGCAAAGCAAGTTATCGCGATGGACATGTCTTCCTTGACTTAGCCGCGATCGCCGCTCAGCGACTCAGGCAAATCGGCGTGCGAAAGCTTACCTCCGCGGACAGGTGTACCTACTCCCATCCAAGCCATTATTTTTCTCACCGTCGCGATGGCACTACGGGGAGGAACGTCAGCCTGATCTACAAGCGTTTTAAAGCTGCTTGAAATTCACTAAAAAGCCACCATATTCAGAGTGTTAGCAGGGTTTTAGGGGAGCTTCTTTGCTACCCCACGGAGGTGCGAACGCGATGAGAATGGACAAACTGACACACCAGTTGCAGAACGCCTTGGCCGATGCGCAATCGTTGGCCTTGGGCAAGGACAACAATCAAATCGATTCGACGCACCTACTACAGGCCTTGTTGAACCAACAAGGTGGTTCGAGTCGACCGCTGCTGCAGCGGGCTGGGTCAAACTTGGATGTACTGCAGCAGGAACTGAGACGCCTTCTTGATCAGCTGCCAGTGGTGGCGGAAGTGACCGGTGAAGTCTCCGTATCAGCAGATTTAAACCGTGTGCTAAACCTAAGTGACAGAAAGGCCCAGAAGAACGGCGACAGTTTTCTTTCCAGCGAGCTGGTTTTGCAGGCGCTCTTGGAAACCGGGGGCCCGGTAGCTAAGGCACTCACCGTCAGTGGCGTAACCCCACAGGCGCTTGAGGCAGCCGTGCAAGCGGTACGTGGTGGTGATGGTGAGAACACTGCGGACGCGGAGGAGTCTCGGCAGGCACTAGAGCGCTATACGATTGATCTCACCGAGCGCGCGCGTGACGGCAAATTAGATCCCGTGATTGGTAGGGATGATGAGATAAGGCGAACCGTGCAGGTCTTGCAGCGTCGCACGAAGAATAATCCCGTTTTGATTGGTGAGCCCGGCGTAGGAAAAACTGCGATCGTAGAAGGTCTAGCGCAACGCGTGATCACCGGCGAAGTTCCAGAAGGCTTACGCGACTAGAGACTTCTATCGCTGGATCTCGGCGCTTTGCTCGCCGGGGCTAAGTTTCGTGGTGAATTTGAGGAGCGACTCAAAGCCGTATTGAACGAGCTCTCCAAGGAAGAAGGTCGCGTCATACTGTTCATTGACGAAATTCATACCATGGTGGGCGCGGGCAAGGCTGAAGGATCGATGGATGCAGGCAATATGCTCAAGCCCGCCTTGGCGCGAGGAGAGTTGCATTGTGTTGGCGCAACCACGCTCGATGAAAATCGTCAGCATGTTGAGAAGGACGCGGCTCTAGAACGTCGATTCCAAAAAGTCCTGGTCAGTGAACCCAGCGAAGAAGACACGATTGCGATTCTGCGGGGCCTAAAAGAACGCTACGAAGTGCACCATGGCGTTGATATCACCGACAGTGCAATTATCGCCGCGGCTCGACTGTCGCAGCGTTACATCACTGATCGCCAGCTTCCCGACAAGGCGATTGATTTGATCGACGAGGCTGCCAGTCGCATTCGGATGGAGATCGATTCAAAACCGGAAGCGATGGACAAGCTGGACCGACGCTTGATACAGCTCAAAATTGAGCGAGAAGCGGTAAAGAAGGACAGCGACGACGCGGCGACTAAGCAACTGGCTTTGCTGAACGAGCAGATTGATGAGGTCGAAAAAGAGTATGCGGATTTAGAAGAAATTTGGACTGCAGAGAAGGCTACGTTGCAGGGGGCCGCTGAGATAAAGAGCAAAATAGAACAGCTGAAACTTGAACTGGAGGCAGCGAGACGGGCCGGCGACTTAACTCGCATGTCCGAACTTCAGTACGGGCAGCTACCAGAACTGGAAAAACAGCTTGGACAGGCTCATGCGGCTGAGTCGGCAGAGCGTACCCTGCTCAAAAATAAGGTTACTGATGAAGAGGTTGCCGAAGTCGTTTCTCGGTGGACCGGTATACCAATCGCAAAAATGCTCGAAGGAGACCGGGAAAAACTTCTGCGTATGGAGGACGCGATTCAGCAGCGGGTGATAGGACAGCTGGAGGCGGTAGCCGCCGTATCGAATGCGGTTCGGCGCTCGCGTGCTGGTTTGGCGGATCCAAATCGCCCGAATGGATCCTTTCTCTTCCTTGGGCCTACGGGTGTAGGGAAGACAGAGCTCTGCAAAGCTCTGGCAGAGTTTTTGTTCGACAGCGAGCAGGCGATGGTTCGGATCGACATGTCTGAGTTCATGGAAAAGCACTCGGTTGCACGCTTGATTGGTGCACCACCGGGTTATGTGGGCTACGAAGAGGGTGGCTATCTGACTGAGGCCGTTCGTCGTCGACCGTATTCGCTCTTGCTGCTCGACGAAGTGGAAAAAGCGCACCCGGATGTCTTCAATATTCTCCTGCAGGTATTGGAGGACGGCCGCCTGACCGATGGACAAGGCCGTACGGTAGATTTTCGAAATACCGTGATCGTGATGACCTCAAACCTGGGCTCAGACTTGATTCAGGAGCTTGCGGGTGCCGATGACTATGAAGGGATGAAAGACGCAGTGATGGCCGTCGTCGGTCAGCGCTTTCGGCATGCGTTCATCAATCGGGTAGACGAATCAGTTGTGTTTCATCCGCTTGCGCAAGAACAAATTCGAGCGATTGCTGGGATTCAGTTGCAAGGGCTTCGTGCGCGTCTATTAGAGAAGGAGTTAGATTTAGAAGTGTCTGACGCGTTCTTAGATCAACTCGTGGAGGTTGGCTTCGATCCGGTATACGGTGCGCGTCCCCTCAAGCGGGCGATTCAGCAGCAGCTTGAAAACCCCTTGGCGCAAAAGCTACTCGCAGGTGATTTTTTACCTGGTCAAAAGATTACCGCTGGGATTGCAAACGATCTGGCTGTGTTCTCTGCCGAGATGAGCGATGCCGCATAGCTTAGTCGTCAGTCACACGCTCACTCAGTCAACACTCAGAGTCACACTCAGTCGATGAACAAGTGATTGCAAAAAGGCTTTGACGCTGTTCAGCGTACCGCAGCGAGTCACTCGCAGTGAACGCGAATGGTGTCTCGGGCCTTTTGCCGCTGCACGTCTTTTTCTTCTTCAGAAATAAAGCGCAGCTCGCCGGTTTCTTTGTCTCGAATGCGGATTCGCGCTGTTGTGTTTAAGGTCTCCAGATTTGCTTTTGCGCGGGCACAACTTTCGGGGTTCTTTTTCACCGCTTCTATCTCTACACGGGTATCAACCTGCTCAAACTCGTTTCCCGGTCTTGGTGTGACCTCCGGTGGAACCGCGCCTTCACCCGGTTGCACACGTCGTACTAAAGTCGACCGTTGAGATACCACCTCGTACTCCGTATTTGGATCCGGTGGTGGTCGGTCACTCACCACAAGCTTGCCTCTTTCATCCTTCCATCGATAGTAGGTATCCGCTGCTTGCGAAGGCATAGCTGCAACGATAAGTAGGATCGCAAGCAGGGTTGCGGACAATGCGGGAACAGTGTCTATCGCGCGGATTCTCGCCGCTGTGCAGCTAGTTCGTGGTTTTACGGCACGCAGCTCAAATTGATGTGGCATAGGTACGCAGAGCTCCTGCGAGATGTTCCGGAAACCATACCCAAGCCTTGCTCAAGGCGCAATTCACTTTGACAGCTCCCTAGTGGGCTTTTTTCGCGGTGTGAAGTAGTACCCAATTCCAACCGTTGACATGGGAGGCACTGAAGCTGACACTCCCCGTCGTCGCAGGTATGGCAACGAGCATACGGAGTACCCTTCGTCCCTGTTCCACCGGTGTGGTGCGATTATCCACTCAGGCTGTATTTGTGTCCCGTCGACGGCGTGCCCTTCGCGTTACGCCGTGGTCCAGCTGCGTTACCGCGTAGGAGACAACGACACGGGCCTCTTCGTGCGTTCCCCCCCTGCTATTTATCGGTTTCGCTGTTTTGTCGGCGGTTTCTTGGTGCGCCACATATGCGCACGTGTTTGTCGCAAACGAGGGTAAGCGTTTGCCCAGACAGTTTTCGCCCTGCAGCGACGCTAGTAATCGTTCAGGTAGGAGCGAAACAGGAGGCGATGTTCGCTATGGAAGCTCAGTTGATTGAAGAGGGAGAACTCCTATCGGGTGGCGAGATGGTTGCTCGTGCACTTGAAGATGAAGGAGTGTAATTCAATTTCGTCAACCCGGGTGGGCCTGTGCTCCACATTTACGACGCCCTATTCAAACCCGGCAATATCCGCCACATCCTGGTGCGCCACGAACAGGCCGCTACCCACGCCGCTGACGGCTACGCGCGCGCGACGGGAAAGCCTGGCGTTGTTCTAGTGACTTCCGGTCCCGGTGCGACCAATGCGGTGACGGGAATAGCAACCGCCTACATGGACTCCATTCCCATGGTTGTTCTTGCGGGGCAAGTACAGAGCCACTTAATCGGTGAAGATGCGTTTCAAGAGACGGATATGATCGGCGTTTCTCGTCCGATCGTGAAACACAGTTTTCAGGTTCGCCATGCCACCCAGCTCCCTGATGTCATAAAGAAAGCTTTCCATATCGCCGCTAGCGGTCGGCCAGGCCCGGTGGTCATTGATATTCCAAAAGATATCACGCGACCCGATGAGCGCTTTCCCTACGCTTATCCTGTTGCCGTCAAAATGCGCAGCTATTCGCCTGCAAGCCGCGGCCATAGCGGACAAATTCGCAAGGCCGCCAAGCTTCTCCTGGGCGCAAAGCGGCCGGTGATTTACTCCGGTGGTGGCGTCATCCAGGGTGAAGGCTGTGAGCTGCTCACGGAAATTGCTCGGGATCTGAATTATCCCGTTACCAACACCTTGATGGGCTTGGGTGCCTTCCCGGGTTCAGACCCTCAGTTTCTTGGCATGCTGGGAATGCACGGTTTGTACGAAGCCAACATGGCAATGCATCACGCGGACGTGATCTTAGCGGTAGGCGCACGTTTTGATGATCGGGTTACCAATACCGTGAGCAAGTTCTGCCCCAGCGCCAAGATTATTCACATCGATATCGACCCGGCTGCGATTTCGAAAACGGTAGCGGCCGATATTCCGATCGTGGGACCGGTCACCTCCGTGCTCAAAGATCTGCAAGCGGCTTTGACGACGGCAAAGGACGCAGCCTCCGAACCGGTGCCCGACACGGAGGCATTGGACAAGTGGTGGGCGCAGATCAATCAATGGCGAGATGAGCATGGCCTCTGGACCGGACGGCGCTATGCGGAAAGCGAGCACATCATGCCGCAAGAGGTTATTGAGAGCCTGTATCGAGTCACCGACGGCAAGGCGTTCGTCACCTCAGACGTCGGCCAGCATCAAATGTT
>ERZ1740059.838-NODE-838-length-15672-cov-8.592944_pt1 | contig 15672 bp, 14 predicted proteins | sample MGYA00581744_ERZ1740059 | MGnify/ENA primary metagenome ERZ1740059 (study PRJEB43018, sample SAMN04849738) | marine metagenome | isolation source: floating plastic debris | place: Pacific Ocean | collected 2008-08-28 | study: EMG produced TPA metagenomics assembly... | reverse complement strand
CCCTGCTTAAAAGTCCAGTTGGTATGATTACTTCCTGGCACCATTTGTTCCCTTAATTCTGTTCTGGAGTAAGAAGAGTTCTTAGTGGTTGCTTCGGGATACGTGTAAAATACGATTGATCCATCCGTTGAATCATTATACATAAATGGCGCTAGAGTACTATTGGTCGCGTAATCCAAAATCTCAGGAGGTTCGACTTCCAGTGGGCGGCCATCAGCTCGAGGTATAGGCAGCGTGACTTTCCAATTGCTTAAATCAATATCTGCTAAATTGTAATTTATAGTTCCGCCATCAGTCTTAGGACCCGTCTCTTCCAGCACCTCAACTACAGCATTCGTTTGTGCTTGGCCTTCGTCATTATTGCACCCATGACCAATTACCAAAACGGATAAAACAAGACAGAGCCTACCTGAGTGGATCAGTAGTAGAGGTTTTTGTTGTAATGAGATATTAAACTGCACGACTTGGTTAATCAGAAATAATATATGCTTGCATAAATGACATCTATAGCTAGACAGTCCTGTTGTCAAAGCTCTGAGGCACCCTTTACCTATTTAATTGATTGTTATGTTATCGACAAACACCTCCGTCATAGTATTTTCCGCATCGAGAGATCTGATGTAGATAACTATTTTATCCGTTGACGCGGTAAACGTGAGAAAGCTTCCGGTCAGCGTATTATTCTCTGAGCTTCCACTTGAAGAATTAAAATCATTCGTGATTAACAAATACCCGTCCACTAGTGGATTATCCGTAGAGGGGTCAGCATCTATCTCATCCTCAGTGGTAATCTCCGTATTCAAGATGAATACTTCTGTGCTTATCCCTTCGGCTTCCGAACGTGTCTGAAGCGTAATACTATATTCTTCATCTGCCAGTACTTCCACCACTTGATAAAGTCTGCGGCACGGAGCGTCAAATTTGGCGCCCCTTGTTTTAAAAGCGCCATTGGATGTATTCGCAGCTTGTTCATTTGTACAATACTTAGCATCGATAAAGGCATTCAAGGCAGTATTATTCCACTGTTCAATAAATGGACTTGGAATATCGGGACCTCCGTCTAAACTAGCAATAGTGGAATTAGGTGTCATATCCCACATATCAATGTTGTCACCATTATTTATTCCCGTGTAGTCATCAAAAGTGCCATTGGCGATTATTGGCACAAACTGATCCGCTACCACGGCTTTCGTCAATGTGGTTACCCTCATGTCATCGCTAATGGCTGAAAGACTAGCTTCATATCTACCAGCAGTCTCGTAGCGATGTGCGGGATTCAAATCAGTAGAAGTATTACCATCTCCAAAATCCCAGACATAAGAAGTTGCATTTACTGATTCATTGGTAAAGAACACTGTAAGCCCCACTGTCTCAGAAGAGAAATTGGCTATTGGACGCGTAGGATCGTCTACCAAGGTTATAGTAATGGTAGTGTCTGCAAAATCCAGCAACTCATCAATTGCCCTGAGCGTAACATCAAACTCATCACCACTATTCGCCCCGGCAAAGGTATACACAGGGTTAAACTCGCTTGATGTTCCAGATCCATCTCCAAAGTCCCAGACGGCAGAATCTGCATTTTGAGATAGGTTTGAAAATGTAACCACTCTAAAATCACCATCTAATTGAGCGAAATCAAAGTTTGCCAAAGGAGGGGTTTCATCAAAAATATTGAGTGTAGTAGAGAAGGTACTTGTCACTTCGTTATTATCAAAGGCGGTAAGCGTTACTTCATAGGTTCCATCTTCACCATATTGATAGGTGGTATCCCGATTGTCAAGATTAACCTCTGCGGTATTACCATCTCCAAAGTCCCATATAAAGCCCGTAGCCTCATCGTTTGTAGTATTCGTAAATACAATCTGGCGATGGTTAGATCCAATATCAGCTGTGAACGATGCTTCTGGAAAGGTAATATCAGGTACAGCTCCCTCTTCCGGAAGATCGAATTCACATCCTGTTCCGACCAATACAATAAGTAAGGAAGCCAAAACTTGTAGTTTAATCGTTTTCATTTTCTTAGTTATTTTTTATTAGTAACCAGGGTTTTGGGGCATGTTAAAATCACCGGAGAGGTTTCTCTCATTTTGAGGTATTGGTAAAAGCAAGTCTGTATTCTGGAATTGACCACCGGTAGCGTCAGCGTGCGCAGATAATACGTTTATCGCTTCATTAAACCGTATGAGATCAAATAATCTCTGATTTTCAAAAGATAATTCCATTCTACGCTCCTCCAGCAATTTCGCTTTGGTAATGCTAAGTGACGGCAGCAAAAAACCTGCTCTACTCCTAACTGCATCATAATATGAAATTGCCGTAGCGTTATTAGTTACGCTACCTCCAGCCAGAACAGCCTCCACATACATTAATAACACATCCGCGTAACGTAGCACTATCCAATCATTCCCAGACTGTAGGGGGCCAGTAGGGTTGTTGGTACTATACTTAGTATTCATAAACTGACCATCAATAATGGATGCCAACCGAACGTCTCTGACTGTCTCTTCTCGACTATCCCAAACCGATCGTATGTTTTCGGTCGTATAGTTCAACCTTCGATCTCCGAGATCACTGGTCTCCCAACTGAAATTTTGACTGGTTAATTCATTGTTTTCAATGTAATCAATAGCAAAAATGATCTCATCATTTTTTTCAATGGTGAATATTTCCCCATAATCATCCATGAGCTCATATTCGCCGGAGCTAATGATTTCGTCGCAAAGGAGTCTTGCTTCTTCGTACAAAGCCATTTGTCCATCGGCCGCTAGGGTAAGGTACACTTTTGCTAAAAGCGCCTGTGCGGCGGCTTTAGAAGCTCTCGTTTTGAACTGGTTGTTAAGGTTCTCTACAGCTACTTGTAAATCCTCAATAATCTGAGCGTATACCACATCCGTTGCAACTCTCGTAAACGCAATCGCTGCATCGTCGTCTGGGGAAATTACCTTTAAAGGCATAGGTACCGGTCCAAAAAGCCTTACCAGTTGGAAGTAAACATAGGCCCTTACAAATTTAGCTTCGCCTTCAAATTCCCCTCTTCGCGCCTCCGACGCCGCATCCAAATTGTCTAATATGAGATTTGCTCTGAATATGACATTATACATACTCTCATAATAATTCTGGACAATAATGTTGTTGGTATTCACTTCATAAACCTCGAACTGTTGAAAATCAGAGGTTGCATCTCCACCGCCTCTGGCTCTGGCATTATCTGAGCGCATCTCGGTGAGCATATATTCAATTTGAGTAGACCTGAAGTCAACAATCTGTTGATCGTTATCTCCCTGCAACCCATCATAGATATTTAGAATACCTACGTCTAAGTCGTCATCATCAGCGAAAAAGAATTCCTGGCTTATAAAAGAAATAGGTTCGGGTTCAAGATAATCATCGCAAGATGAGATGACTATGACAGAAAATATGACGAGTGTTTTAGAAAAAATCGCTTTCATCTCCTTAAAAATTTATGTTAACACCTAAAACAACCTTCCTAACGATAGGTGATCCTCCACGATTATAGCCGTAAGTGATAGGCGTGAAGTCCCCGCCTTGCCTTATTGACTCCGGATTCCAGCCTGTGAAGTTATCCGCATGGAAGTAGAGTAAATTTGACGCCGAAGCGTAAACTCTGGCAGACTGAATTTTGAATTGCTCAAGAATATTACCTGGCAATGTATACCCAATATTTAGGTTGCGAAGTGCTAAAAAGGATGCATCCTGAATAATATCACTGGTTAGCACTCTTGGGCGTAAAAACTCTGACCTTGGCGCTTCTGCTGTAGTGGCATTCGCTCCCAGAGATAAAGAGAAACCTTCCAGATCTGCAATATTACGGGTTTCAGCGCCGTGACTCCCTTGAAACATAAAGGATACATCGAATCTACCAATAGTAAACTCGTTGGTAATGCTCCATATGAACTCGGGATATGCATTTCCCAGAATAGTACGATCATCGTCATTGATAATACCATCTCCATTCAGATCTTTGACATATACTTCTTGTGATTTAGAACCAATGATTTCAAAGGGCCTAGCACGATACTCAAGAGGTACATCCGATTCGTACACGAATCCATAAAAGTTAGAAATAGGATTACCCACACTTGCGATCCATTCTGTGTTTCTATCAGACCCATCACTTGGCGTGAAAACGGTACCATCAGCATCGCCAAAATCAGTCAAAGTATTCTCATTGGTTGATGCAATAAAGTTCGTACTCCATTTGAAATTGCTTCGATTCATGTTGAAGGTCTTGAAGTTCACTTCTATTCCTTCATTTCTTACTTCACCAATATTCAAAAATGATGTTGTAAAACCTGTAACACTTGAAATTGGCACGTCGAGAAGAAGATCATCACTTGTTCTTCTGTAGTATTCAATACTACCATTTATCCGGTTATCAAACAGACCAAAATCAATACCAGGGTTAATCTCAATGGATCGTTCCCATCTTAAATTATCATTTGCAATATTTATGGGATTAAAGGTTTGTGCCGTACCTCCCTCAACAGCCGTCGGTTCGGATCTTAAGATCGGTAAGTAAGGGTAAAATTCCTGTACTGGAATGGGGAGGTTGACATTATCATTGCCAGTAACACCATAACTGGCCCTTATTTTCAGGTTACTAATAATAGATGAACCTGAAAGGAAGCCCTCTTCGGACACACGCCATCCGAAAGAAAATGCTGGGAAAGTACCGAACTTATTGTTGCTACCAAATATTGAACTGCCGTCCCTTCTTACGCTAATAGAGGCTAAGTATCTATCTTTAAAGGCATAGTTAACGCGCCCGATGAATGAAATAAGCCTGCGCTCACGCGTGTAACCTTCCCGAACAAAAATGTTCGTCGCACCTTCAATTCTAGGAATGTCATCGTTGGTAAAACCATTTCCTTCAAACTCCGTGGTTCGATCGATTTCTTGTTCTCCCGCTATCCCAAGCACAGCATCAATTTCGTGATCCGCAAAATCTTTAGAATAGTTTAGGAAAAGGTTTTCAACAAATCTTAACCTTGACTGATTTCTTTCACGAGCAAGAGCATCTCCGGCAAAATTAGTTGATTCTGTTCCTCGATAGACTGTTTGTAAAAGGTCTTGGAAAGTAACAGTTATATTAGACTTTAGACTGAAATCGTCATTAATCTTATAGTTAGCTTTAACATTACCGTAAACCTTAAGTCTTTCATCAAAGGTCTCACGCTCTAAGATGCGCAGTAGCGGACCGGCATTACCTGTATTGCTTATACTTCCACTTTCAAACTCGTTGAACCCCGCAATGTTACCGTTATCATCAAAAAACACATCCTGAACGGTGACGTCGTCAAAATGACTTTGCCACACATAATCCCCTGGCTGCAGGTCTGGAAAATCTTCGAAATTGACAAACTGTAAGGTACGTGCCGTATGCCTTTCAGGGAGCCAGGGGGCGCTTTGGCGTACCATTTGGCGCAAGGCATCCGTGTATCTCCTTCTTTTCGTATAAGACGGATTGATATTAAAACCTAACGAGAATTTATCAGATACCTTAGTGTCAACCCTTGCCTTGAAATTGTACTTTTTAAAATCATCAACTAATAAAACACCCTCATCATGCAGGTAGCTTAATGATGTGCTATACTTAGTGCGCTGGCTGCCACCTCGAGCGGAAAGCGAATGACTAGTAACATAACCACCATTAATGACAATATCTTCCCAATCGGTATCTCCTAGCAGTTGCTTAATTCTGGTGGCGTCACTTACGAATTCATTGTTGGCAAGCTCAAGAGCTACATGATCATTAATAGATGTTTGGAAATATTCACTTTTATGGCCTTCTTGATAGCCAGCGAATCCATTATAGGTAAACTTAACGGCGCCTTCCTTTCCTTCTTTTGTGGTTATCATGATGACCCCATTTGCTCCACGAGATCCGAAAATAGCCGCTGAAGCTGCATCCTTTAAAATTTCGAAGGATTCTATATCATTCATATCAATGTTGCCAAAGAACTCCGAATCGACAGGAGCTCCATCAATAACTAAAAGCGGGCCCGAACCACCAGTAATTGACCCTACTCCTCTGACCAGAATGGTAGGATCACTTCCTACACCTTCCTCCGAAGTACTTGATATTTGGACTCCCGAAACCTGACCTACAAGTGCATCATCCACACGAGCAAAAGGAAGCTGCTCTAAGTTTTCATTGGTCAGTTTAGAGATAGCACCTGTCAGGTGTGATTTCTTTTGGGTTCCATAACCTATGACAACCACTTCAGACAGTTGTGTGATATCCTCCTCCAAAACTATGTTAAAGCTTGTACGGCCTGATATTAGAATAATTTGAGGCTTAAATCCTACATAAGAAAAAACAAGGGCCGCATCTTTTTCAACAACTTCTATGGAAAATTTCCCATCCACATCGGTTACAGTTCCGATAGTCGTGTTTTGTACCCGTATAGCCACTCCCGGTAGCGCTTCGCCATCTTCAGAGACTACAGTACCCGTGATTACCTGATTTTGAGCATGTAAATCAGGCATCGCACCGGTGAAACCAAATAGTACAATTAAGGAACTGATGGCTATACGAAGGATCTTAAACCTTGGTAAAATGTTTTTCATTCTTTAAATGATTTTGAATAAATAATTTCCTTGAGGATATGAAGGAATACCAAGGCTTGACCTTTCATTTTCAAAAAATGAGTACTTTTGAAAATGAAAGGGGTGCTTTAGTCACGCTGACAATACCGATCGCCAAATTGATATTTAGTGTGTTAGTATTCCTCGATATTAAATGGACCTGGCCCTAGGCCAGTCCATTTTTTTATCCCGAATTAAACTTTCCCATTGATGCATAGAGTTATACCCGCCCATTTCCATTCTGGGAAGGCTCTGGTTTTAATGTCTTCACATATTCGCTAATATCTTTAAGATGTTCACGCATAGCATTTCCCACCTTTTCGACATTCTGGTTCACAATGTGATCCAATATTATCTCGTGCTGCTCCACGGCTATCTCAGCTCTTCCTTCTCCACATACATCGTGCTTATTGAAATAGTGCATGATTTCAGGAGTAATAATGAGCATTAAAGAATTGAGAACTGAGTTTTGACTAGCTTCTGCGATCTTTAAATGAAATAGTAAATCCTCCTCAACTGCCGTTCTATTATTAAGAATAGCTTTTTTGTGCGCAGTTAGCGCATTGGCCAGTTTGAGTATATCATCGTCAGTTCTGCGTTCAGCAGCGCTTTCGGCAGCGCTTACTTCTAACAAGACCCTGGTCTCGACTAGTGATCGAAAATCGCGCCTCTCCAATTCCAAGACATCCGTGATCAAACCCTCCAATGCCGTAATTCCTAATCCTGCTACTACTGTACCGCTTTGGGGAAGAGTTCTAAGAATACCGTAAAACTCAAGCTTACGAATGGCGTCTCGCACGCTCGTTCTTCCTACGCCAAACCGCTCGCTTAACATCCTTTCCGATGGTAACTTGTCTCCAGGCTTCAGCTGACCTGAAGAGATCAATTCCCTGATTTGCTGAATAATTTTATCCGCTGGTTTTTCAACTACGATCTCACTGAAATTCTTTAAAAGGCTATTTTTCATCATCTAACTAGTTCACCAGCAACTGGTCGACCAATTTACTAAGGATTTTAATAAATGCAAGTGATTAAAGTAATTTTTTCGCAAACGGTTGCGGAAGTCAAGCGGCTCAAATACTTAGTTATTGTTTTTCGACATAAAGTTTGATAATCTAGATAGTTAGTGTATCAAAGTTCTAATCTCCTAACTCGATCTATTGAATCCTTTTCACCGGTGTGGCCGTTTATAGGTTTAGGTCAAAAAACTACTATGAGATTTCTTATCACCATCCTTTTATGGTTCATTTTGCTGGCGCTCTGCTGGCCGTTGGCTATTTTATTAATCTTCTTATTTCCAGTGATATGGCTCATATCACTGCCTTTTCGGCTATTAGGAATAGCTGTAGGGGGCGTTTTTAAGCTCATTGAAGCCATTTTTATGCTGCCGTTTAGGCTTTTAGGTGCAAAATAACCTGATTAAAATATCAGGTTTCGTTGGATTGATTCGAGGCGCTTGGTTAGCATAACTGTTCTGCTATCCATTATAATGTATGACGGTTTATCCCCCGGACAGAGCCTGCAGAATGTACACTTCATCCTTGGGAGTGAGTTGATCTGATAAATTGACCTTGTCTTTCACCATTTCATTACCGATAAAAATATTAACATGCTTTCTAAGTTCACCTTGTTCCGTAACTATATAATCCTTAATACCCTTGTGAGCGGCATCGATTTGATCCAGTAATTCCGCCACCGTGTCTCCACTAAATTCAGTCGTTTTGAGGTTAGGGTAAAACCGCTTTAAATTGGGTGTAAACTTGACCTGCGCCATATAGTTAAAGTTAACAGTTTTAAGTCAACCAGAAAACTCTAATAACGTAATAGTTAGCCAGCTCTTACCAAAAGAAAAACACAGTTTTTAGAAGCCAGATAGCTCTAAAGTATTGGAAATGGTTTATCTACAGAGGTTGGTATAGAGAACTTTATTAAAGCCCCTTCATCAGAATCACACACCTCAATTTCACCTTTAATCTCTTCAATTATTTTCTTAACGATGGACAGTCCTATACCTGTACTTTCCTGCTCATCTTTTGGTTTAAGGGTCTGAAATATTTTGAATACCTTTTCTCTTAATTCCGGACGTATGCCAGGGCCATTATCCTTTACATAAAAAATATGGGAATCACCATGAAGGTCATATTTAAGATGAACAAGGCGCTGACTCTTATCATTATGCTTGATGGCATTCGATATCAGGTTTTGGAATAATTGATGGATCAATACTTTGTATCCTTTGATGACCGGAAAAGTACCCGACTTTTGAATAGTTACACTTTCATTGTCAAACGACCTAACAATATCATTAATCATTATATCCAGGTCCACTTGCTCCAGGTCGAGGTTCATTCTCCCTACTCTGGAATATTCAAGCAATCCATCAATAAAATTATCAAGCCGTTCTACCCTTGATTTCAGCACATAGAAATTGGACTGTACTTCCTTAGAGCTTTCACCTATATCTTCCTGAATCCAGGTGGCTAAATTATTTATAGCACGTAGAGGCGCCTTAAGATCATGTGAAACTACATAGGCAAACTGATCGAGATCACGGTTTTTGGACTCGATCTGTCTTAGTTGTAATTCAATCTTTTCCAGATATGTACTTTTTTCTTTCTCTGCAGCAAGAAGCGTAGCATTAATCCGTTCCAGCTCTTTATTTCTTCTCTCAAGCTCAAGTTGAATGTTCTTTCGATCTTTTATGTCAATAAATAGTCCCAGCATTTTAACGATTTTACCCGATTGATCCCGAATAACCTCACCAAGTGATTGCACCCATTGGTATTCGGCTTCGTCCTTCTGTGGATCTTTAATTCTTATTTCGACATTGTATATTTTCTTATTAGAAAGGGTATCTTGAAACGCCTTAAGATGTAGTTGATGATCCTCTGGATGAATAAAATCTATAATTTTATCATCAGGGCAGACGGTGTTACCGCTTTGTAAAAAACGCTTGGTTTTGTCTGAAAACTCAAACGTTCTATCGTCAATATTCCATTTCCAAGTCCCCTGAGTAGCATTTTCTACCATGAAGTTCAGTTGTTCGGCATTTTCTTCGATATTATGGGATAGACTCCGCAGGTATGAAATGCTGGCAGCAGTCTTCCTTTTCAGATAAATTAAAGAAAGTGTTAACACCACAGTAGTTATAAAGGCATAAAGGTTAAGGTCAAAAAAGTACATTGATGTTGATAAACCTGTTCTTTCATAGCCAGCCTGAAAAAAATTATGAATTGGGTCAAATAATGCAATTATTAAAACTGATGGAAAAACATTAATCCAAAAGCTGAAGGCCGGTTTTAACGGACTGATCATTATTGGAAATATCAGTGAACAGACAAGGATGAATCTCACATCAAGAAAATTTACGGGGTCTAAATCGCCTGATGCTAGTTGAGCATGCTTGTCTACTATGGATATTGCACAAATCAGGATAGGCAGTGCATATGATATTAAAACCCGACCGATTTTTAACTGTCCTTTTTGGATGAGGTAGTAGGGTAAGATAAAAAATACAACTACACCATAAATGTAATAATGCACCCGGTATGGATTTCCCTGTATCAAGAACATACTACCTATCAATGATCCGGAAACCATAATGCACAGACAAACCCATTTGGCTATCTCCAAACCTTCAAATTCGAAGTGGGCTCCATCTATATCATTGATATATTTAGAATCTTTTCGGGGCATATTACTAATTGATTACACCGGCTGTATGTAATCTTTTATGATCTGAATTAAGATAAATCGCACAAGTAAAAACATCTAAAGATCATGCTATTCGTGGGCGCTGCCAAAAAGTTTAGCAGCATGAAGTGAAAAATAAGTGAAAAATAGGATTAGTGTATACCAGATTTTACCTAGAAAAATGGGTTAAAAGTTTGACGATGAAAACAACTATTAAAAATGTGGAATTCAAATCAAGTTTTTATATTTGCCGACCCTTGGGGAATTAGCTCAGTTGGCTAGAGCGCTACACTGGCAGTGTAGAGGTCACCGGTTCGAATCCGGTATTCTCCACCAAGCCTTCCAAACGGAAGGTTTTTTATTATGCCCATTTCGTCTCTGATTTACAGCTCTTTTAAAGATAAGTCAGACTGTAGAATATCTTGAAGATTTAATTAATGTCAGGGTTTGTTAGCTAGAATGTCCCGAACCTGACGGATGTCAAACAGGTTCGTGTATTGATTCGAGTCTAGCGTTCTCTATCTAGATTAAAACCTCACAGAAAATGTGGGACTTTTTTTGTTAATTCTAGCCTATCTTCGAATTAAGACTATATCGTTGCATCTAAGGCATTTGGCGACTACTCAGCGGCAATCGAAGATATGTCGCGTGCTATCAATATTAAAATTGACGAAGCGCTGTACTATTCTAATAGGGGTCTCTGCTACTATAATCTTGAAGTGTATGATACTGCATTACTCAATTTCAAAACGGTACTTGACTTAGATAGCGTCTATTATATAGGTTACTGGAATCTTGCTATGGCAAATTATAACTTAGAACAGTATGAGCGAGCAATAATAGCATTTAATAAATCTGAGGATATTGGTTACGTTAATGGAGAGCTTTACAATTATAGAGGCATCTGCTACTATAATCTGGAAAATTATGATTCCGCTCTAGCCGATTTCCTGAAAGCTACAAAATCTAAAAACCCCCTTTTAAATTTTTTTGGTAATTTGGGTGATACATATTTGGAATTAGGTGATTCAAAACGAGCTATTGGCGCTTTTAAGAAGGCGATTCAAATAGATTCAACATATGCCACAGGTCATAACTCTATTGGGTTGGAATACTATATGGAGGAATCATACGATGCAGCAATTACACAGTCTATCGCCATCAATGCTACGGAAGCTGTTTATTTTGATAACAGGAGAAAGGCAAAAGATGCAAAAATAGACTACCTTGGAGCAATAAAAGATTATTCACAATCCATTAGTCTTTACCCTGAAGATTCCTACATCTACTATCTTAGAGGTAATGCAAAATCAAATTTGAATAACAAATTTGATGCATGTAAAGATTTCAAAAAAGCGGCTGAAATCGGACTGGAAAAAGCCCAGAAATCATTGGAAGAATACTGTATAACATCAAATGAATAGAAAATCGTAGGCGTATATCGTTCAGAAGTCACCAGAATACATATTCAAACCAACTTCCCTTTTTAGCCAGGGACAATTTATTAATACACACCCTGCGTTAGCTTCAAAAGCTCGTTTCTTAAGATCTAAAAACATTTTGTAAGGTTAGTTTATTCCAGATAGAATCTAACTCTTGTTGATCTTTGTTCACGTAAGTCGTTTTACCATTCACTCCATTTTTTTTACAGTTCACAGGTACACACGCAACATGCCGTTTAGTTATTCAGTTTTTCTGAAAAAAAATTATGAAACCTGCTACTATTAAAAATCGGCTCTTATCGATCACTTATTTACTTTTCTTCCTAATTCAGTCTTGTGGCGACGAAAGTGATCCTTCCGCAGAAGAAGATGAGCTTTCAGCTTTATCTAACGCATTATTAAATAGAGAACAATGGAACTGGATCGATAATGAAGATATCATTTCTAGAGATGGCAGCTCGGGAGGTTATGCCGTTAATTTTACTGAAGAATCAGATAAGTTATTGATCTATCTTCCCGGAGGCAGAGCATGTTTTGATGCCTTTTCATGCGGCGGAAACGAGCCTAATTATTCAGAAGAAAAATTTTTTGCTAACGCCGATGGAAATCGCTCACTCTTTAGCAGAAGTGTAAGAGCTGCTAACGCCAACAATTTATTTAAAGATTGGCATCAGGTTTTCGTTGCTTATTCTTCAGGCGACGTCTACAGCGGGGATAACGCAGGTGTAGATGTGGGGAATGGAGGCGACAGTAACCAAACCTTTAATGGATTTTCAAATTTCAATATCATGCTAAATGATGTTATAGAGTTTTTAGCACAAAATCAAATAACAATTTCAGAGGTAGTATTAGCAGGCTCAAGTGCAGGTGGCTATGGCGTTTTAGCTAATTTCGACCAAATGGCAACTATTATTTCTGCTAAGTATGAGGATGTAAAATTCACCTTGATTAATGACGCAGGCTATCTGCTGTCAGATAAAAGTGTAGTATCAGCATGTCTGAATATAGAATGGGATAATTTGTTTAATATTCAAATTCCAAATGACTTATCACAATTTGTGCCTGAACCGGACGAATTTGAATTTCTAAGTATTTATGAATACTTAAGTAAAAAATACCCCGGCGTAGATTTTGGTTTCTACGGTTCATATTCAGACTTGACAAGCAGAACGCTGCTTAGCTTAGGACAAAATAATTGTGCGTACCAGGTGGGCCTTATTGAGGCCGAAGTCTTTAAAACGGGACTTCTTCATCAGTATAATTCTATTTTGAAAGACTTGCCCAACTGGAAAGTATTTTATGCAGAAACTGAGAGTCATACAGCATTACCCTTCGATCAGTACACGAAATTAGAGGTAAAAGGTAAAAAGTTCATTGATTGGGTGGCTGATTTACATTCAGGTAATGCGGAAGATGTTGTTGATAACTGAGTAACAATACAGTATATTATTAATTTCCATTAATGACAGCGCTTTGCAGTCACTTAACTATTAAGGCTGATCAACGAGGCATATCAGTTAAAGTAGTGGAGACTATTGTTGAAATACAGCAAATCAGTATAAGATATACGAGCCTGTTCAAAATACCCCTGTAAGGCATACGCCAAGATCATAAAATTTGGATGAGGCAAGTAGGCTTAACGCTCTAAAACCAAAGGATCAAGCACTATTTTACTTTAGAGGCACTTTACGTAACAGCCGTACCGGAATAGGCAGCAACCTTACCAGACGTGATGTAGGAGACCAATTTATGGTAGAGGTAAACATAATTCTTAAAAATAATGCCCCACAACCTACAGTTAAAAATGCTCCAAAATCGAAGAATAGGCTTTTTGTTAAAAAAAGTTAATAATCGAACAACAAAGTTTCTTGTACAGTTAATGCATAAAAAAATATCATGAAAACTATTCTTACAATTCTAATGCTAAGTGTTGGTCTTCTATCAGAAGGTCATAAGGTGTCGTTTAAAAAATCTACTGATATCAGCGACTGGAAGATCACAAATGACGGAGTGATGGGCGGCCTTTCAAAAGGAGCAATAAAAACAACCGATAGTGGTATACTTTTCTTTGGTGAAGTATCACTTAAGAATTTCGGCGGATTTACCTCTTACAAAAGCGCTTTCAAGGAATACGATTTGAGTCAATATAAGAAGGTTGAAATAAAATACCGAAGTACTGGATCGGATATGGCCATGCAACTGGAAACCAGCAAACAGTTTTTTTCTCCTTATTTTAAAGTTAACCTACCTGTTTCTAAAGATTGGATAGTTCGGTCCATTGATTTAACCAAGTTTAACCAGTACCAAATGGGTGAATCAACAGGATCTAAGATTCAGGGTAGAGACCTCAAAAGAGTCGTTAGAATTGGATTTATAACCAATGAAAAGAAAGAAGGTCCATTTCAATTTGAAGTTGAATTTATTCGCTTTGTGTAGACATCTTAAATACTTTCATCAGCAAAAAATATATTTAAACATAATTTATATATTAGGTTACGTCTAGGTAGTGTAAACTAAACTCTGTCTGTTGTTTCAACCCTTCCGGGGGCTAGCCCCCGGAAGGGTTGCGCTCCAAATCAAGGGGCAATCGATCTCCAAATTTAATGGCCAATTGCTGAACAGTCAAACTCCAGTTTTGAAGCGGTGATGTCCACTTTTTCTCGATGTTTCTGGTGGCCAGATAAACGAGCTTTTGTAAGGCCATATCAGAGGTGAAAGCCCCTTTGGTCTTGGTCACTTTCCTGATCTGTCGGTGATAGCCTTCCACGGCATTGGTGGTATAGATCAGTTTCCTGATGGGTGCGGTATACTGAAAGTAGGTTGTCAGCTTCTCCCAATTGTTTCGCCAGGATTGAAGTACAATGGGATATTTAATTTCCCATTTGCCTGAGAGGGTATCCAACGCCATGGCGGCCAACTCTTTGGTATCGGCTCGATAGACTTCCTTAAGGTCTTTCATAAAGGCCTTTTGGTCTTTGCTGGCCACATACTTGATGGAATTACGGATCTGATGGACGATACAGCTTTGCACTTCTACCTTGGGGTAGACACTTTCGATGGCCTCGCTAAACCCCTTCAGGTTATCCGTGCAGGCGATTAGGATGTCTTTTAACCCACGGTTATGCAGGTCACTAAGCACTTGTAGCCAAAAGTTGGCCCCTTCGCTCTCTGAAACATACATACCCAACACTTCCTTCATCCCTGCTGCATTAATGCCTAAAATATTGTACAAGGCTTTATGCTCAACGTTACCTTCGCTGCGTACCTTATAATGCATGGCATCTAGCCATACAATGCAGTAAACCGGCTCTAAAGGACGGTTTTGCCAGGCTTTCACTTCAGGAATGATCCGGTCAGTGATTTGGCTTAGCACGGTATGGGAAATGTTAGTATCATACATCTCTTTGATGTGGGAGCTAATATCACGCAAGCTCATTCCTAAGCCGTAGAGACCTATTATTTTATCTTGTAGGTTGTCGGCCAGGATGGTTTCCCGTTTTTTTACGATCTGAGGCTCAAAGCTGCTCTGACGATCTTGAGGAGTCTCAATCTCAAAGCTACCTGTGGAACTTTTGATCGTCTTTTTACCCTTGCCGTTCCGCTTATTACCGTGCCCGCGCTCACCCTCATCCAGATGATCTTCCATCTCTGATTCCAGGGCAGCTTCCAAAAATTGTTTCAGCAGGGGGGCAAATGCACCCTCTTTCCCAAATAAGGATTGCCCTGATTTGAATTGTTCCAGGGCCTTACTTTGTAGTTGATCTAATTCTTCTTGTGTCATAAACTCTCTAAAGTTATTCGTTTTAAAATCTCTTTAGACAGAGTTTAGTTTACAGTCTCTAATAATCCCTTAAATTCATCAGATATTGAAACTATTCTTCTTCTAATCCATCCGGATTTGCTTTCTTCACAATTGTGAAGAAGTTCT
>ERZ1740059.837-NODE-837-length-15683-cov-4.070067_pt1 | contig 15683 bp, 13 predicted proteins | sample MGYA00581744_ERZ1740059 | MGnify/ENA primary metagenome ERZ1740059 (study PRJEB43018, sample SAMN04849738) | marine metagenome | isolation source: floating plastic debris | place: Pacific Ocean | collected 2008-08-28 | study: EMG produced TPA metagenomics assembly... | reverse complement strand
ATTCTTACCGTCATTGTCGATTTCGAGCGCATCGAAGACCGCATCGGCCCCCATCCATTCCTCACGAGTGTTATATCCATCACCGTCGAGGTCATAGGCACGAAAGATATCCTTAGCTGCATGGCTAACCACACCATTGCCATTCAGTTGTGCCAAACGTTGTGCCAATAGAGCTTCTAATGACTCTAAGGCTTTAGTAAATCCCTGAATCCCTTCCGCCAGCTTCTCTGACGCCATGCGGTTGTCAGTGTGCATTTTATCAAAGGTAGTTTGATCAACTGAAATTTTCTGGATCTCTAACCCTGCTGCCACATCAGCAGAAAGCTTACGAGGTAGTTCAGCCGTCACTTCATCTAGTTGAGCCAGCAACTTAGGTGAAATCGTCAACAGATCACAGCCTGCTAACTCTTTAAGTTCATCTGTATTACGGAAGCTGGCCCCCATAACCTCGGTAGTGTAACCAAACTTTTTGTAGTAGTTAAAGATTTCGGTAACCGATAACACACCGGGATCTTCTGCTGGTGGATAGGAATCTCTGCCCGTATCTTTTTTATACCAGTCAAGAATACGCCCGACAAACGGAGAGATCAAAGTAATACCGGCCTCAGCACAGGCAATAGCCTGATGTAGACCAAATAGCAGGGTAAGGTTACAGTGAATTCCCTCTTTTTCTAGAATCTCGGCCGCCTTGATACCTTCCCAAGTAGATGCAATCTTAATTAAAATTCTCTCTCTAGAGATTCCGACAGCTTCATACTGAGAGATTAGATCACGCGCTGTATCTAAAGTACCTTCGGTATCGTAGGATAAACGGGCATCCACTTCAGTAGAGACACGACCGGGAATAATCTCCAAAATTTTACGGCCAAAGGCAACGGCTAAACGCTTAAAGGCTAAATTGACAATTTCTTGGGTAGTGGCATTGGTTCCAGCATCAGCCTTAGCAGTTTGGAGGGTTTCGTCCACAATATCCTGATACTGAGGCATCTGTGCCGCTGCTGTAATCAACGACGGATTAGTCGTTGCATCACGGGGCTTAAATTTCTCAATCGCTTGGATATCACCGGTATCGGCAACTACAACAGTCATTTCACGCAATTGATCCAGAAGAGTCTGCGCCATAATGTGCTCCATTTTGTCTGCTGATCACGTTTGCCATTGTAATTAGCCCACCTGAAATTGACCTTAATCTAAAGGCCGACTATGGAATTGAGCAACTAATATTGAGCATGATTCCGGCAGCTGTCGCTATTGGTTCATCTATATTTAATTATCTGTAAACCCTAAAGGTATCGCACCCGTTCCGATAGATTCAATAAAAGATGCCAGATTCTTGGAAGCCCCTCCTAAAACTAAAGTCCATAAGCCAGCGACAATGCTCGAAATTAACATGACTGAAACTCACATAAGGATAGAGTGTTCCAATGTATTGCAACACTCTATCTTCTATCTGGTCATTGATTCACTATCTGAAGTTTGATGATGTGCTGATCCTCTGCAAGATTATCGCTTAATTCAGCAACACCAGAATTTAATGCAGCAGTTCTATTTCTGCTCAAAAATAAACTTCACTCGTACTAAAAGAACATATATTGGTCGGCATTATGGATAATGAAACTAGAGAGGAATAGCTATAGAGCTTCTATTTCTATATTCCATCTGTAGGTAGGTTTGTGATTGATAACATACGGTCTGCCCATAATTTGCGGTCTTTCAAAGGGAGGCTTGAGCGCATCAAACAGTTTGAAAACAAAAAGTTAGCCTCATAATACTTTTCCAGTAGCTCGATTTGAGCTTCAGTAAAATCAGGAATATGAGGGACTTTTAGATTTTCCATAAAGTTCTTAATGCGAGCTTTCCATCTGGAGCGCACTTCGGAATTTTGCCACCACCTTTCTTTGTCATTACCATTTAAAAATATTTCATTAGGAATGAGTCTAAGCCATCCTCTCAGGGCTTCACGTACACGATCTTGTGCTTCAGGGATAAGGTCAATCAATTGCTCAATATAGAAGACCAAACGATTAGACTCATTTTGATCAAGACAATGATAAATGTCGTAAACGCGAGCATGAACATCTAAAGTTGCATCATCTACAAGGCTAGTTGCATAAAGCATATTAGGTAATACAACATTATCAGTAGTTTTAGGTTTGATTATGTTGACTTTCCCTTTATGCTTGCCAATGGCGTAAGTAAAGTACCAAGCACGAACACGAAAAGACGCTAATCTAGAAGGGTTATGACTTTCACCGATTGTTTGATTGGCTCTAGCATCAACGTTCCTCAAAAAGTCCCTTATCTGAGGATCACCTTCAACGAACCTATCAATAGTTTGTTTAAAGTCTCTGAAGAATGCTAATACTTTATTTTCTTTCATCAGAAGTTCGGCAACAAGCTCGATAACAAACTTCCACCGAGACTCAAAAATGTAATCTAGAACAATATTATATGTCTCGCTACGAACTAACTGATACGCAACAAAAAACTCTTGATAAGTCAAGTGGGCAAAAGCGCAATATCCCTGAGCTTTATGGACAATCAGCCCATTATATTCTTGGATTTTTGTGAGGATAAGATCACCATCGACTAAGGTTTTGCTGATGTTAAGGTGCTCAGAGCAGTAATCTTGAATAATATGTTCAGCTTCTAATGAGCGAAAGAGTATACGCTCCTGTTGAAAAAAATAAACGGCAATATCACACAGAATGTTAAAAATATCACGCTCTGTAAATGCTACAGGTCCTACTGCATTGATTTCCACATGAGTTCTAGAACGCCGCACCAAAGATTTGATGCCATCATCGAAGACATGAGCTTGTTTTTGGGGAAATTTACCACCGTTATGATCAAATAAGTGACATAACAATCTCAGCAAAACTGGCTTGCGCGCTATTTCTCGTATTTCTTTATGTTGTGCAGATCTCAGTTTGTCAATCATCAACTGAGCTTTTTCAACCTTTCTTCCAGATTGACTAAACCAAAAGTTAATAAAGTCAGGTATCTGTTTTCTTGAATTGAAAGCATCAATAATCAAAGTTGGCAACTTCTTCTTTAGCGTTATCTTGCAGGCTAAGCGCGCGCTTATAACAAATCGACATTTCTCATAAGCTATGAGTAGCTTGTATATAAGCTTTAAAAAGTGTTCTTGAGCTTCCGGACTGATTTCGTCAATGCCATCGACAATAAAGAAAGCTTGACCACTTTCCAGTACATCGTTCATATCCTTCCAAGAAATGCCCTTTCGCTCGAACATTTCCTCAAAATGGGTCAATAAAGAAGTTAGAGCTCCATCTTCTATGGGCAGCTTACTGCCTTCAAGAAATAAGGGAACATAGTCTTCCAGGATGGCATTATCCCGACATTGCAATGCTAACCACTGCAGATAGCTGGACTTTCCAGCGCCAGGAGCTCCATACAGTAAAAACTGTTTATGCTCCTCAATTACCTGGATGCTCGTTGTTGATCGATGTTTAAGTTGCCGAATATTTAGCCGGTCGAAGTCATCGCCCCCTGCATCTGTCAGCAAATAGTCTCCACTAGGAATTGAATACTCTGATGGAAGAACGCTAACCTCTAAGAAGTTGAGATCCACAAAGCTATATTTAAGCCAACTTGCAATTGTTTCAGGACCATACCAGTGAGAATCCTCTTCAAAAGAAAATGTTATTGATGAGCATATGTCACTAACAAGTGCCGGAATATCACGCTCTTTTTGCAAACCTGTAATCTGCTCTGTCAGAATGTCAGCTGAGGCTCGCTGAGTGGCCATAGTGACATCATGGAAATTGACTTCAAAGTACTCACAAATTGCCTCAACATTTTCCTTTAATCCTGGGTTGCCATCCCGAATAATGCGACGAAGGGTCGATATAGTAATTTTTGCAGGTGGATTCGATGTCTCCCATATCGCTCTGGATAATCCGGCCAGATAGCCTTTAGGGAATCTTTGCTTGGCAGTTTCCAGCATTGATTCCCTAATGGCCTCTTCTATCTGATAATACTCAAGAGTACTTCTATCGCTACTGCTCATGTGAGATGACTACACTGATATAACACACCACGTTTTCAGACTAGAGTGCTACATTGGCTCTTAATCCAAGTGCAGCACCTCCTACTGCGTATTACTTGCGGTAGCACTGAGAAACCATAACTAGATAATACGCAGCTATAGGTATTCTAAACTACGTCTATGACGTAGATCACCTTTGAATCTGTTGGAAGTCATAAAGAAATTACGCAGAAATCACAGTAGCATCTAGGTGAGCTAGTTATGATTGATACACAATTTACTTATATTTCATGAGTTCCTTCAGTATTTTATCCAAATCTTCATGATTTACTAAAATACGCATTGAATAGAGGTAGTTCCTGAATGCCTACAACCATGCTGATGCCTGAAACAAAAGCCAATAATTTTAGATTTAATAACTCCCAACATTTAGCAGGTTGGGATCATGTTAGGGAGCTTCTGTTGACGGACAATAATGGCATACATGAACTTGATCCGGCTGGCTGTTTGGAGCTAGTTATTGAAAAGTCGCAGGTCGAGACAACTAAACGATGCATTGGGACACTCTATCAGGGATTAAAACTTGCTAAGCACTTCAATATTTATGGGGGGTATGTCGGTAATCGAGATTACAGAAATATTTTTCTGATAGACGATCAGCATATCTTAGGCATCTTTGATAATCGAAATGCATCTGGCGATATATCTGGAGAAGTATGTACTACTGATATTTCTACCCTTGAAGGCTTTATAGAACAGTGCGAGACTGGAACAGTCAATGTTCAAACATTCATTGCTTTCGAGAAAGAGAATCTTCGACTCGCGAATAGTTATGAAAGAGGGCGTCAGACATGTTTTATGACTGATGTAATTTACCCAGCTCTTCTAGGAATCTTTGAGTGGAGTGGTCCTTCAAAGGATTGGCAAGATAATGATGGAAATTCACCAAGCTGGCGTTTTTTACAAGAGCTTTTTAGAAACCCTAGAAAGATGGATGAAGTGCTGTTACGGTTCAGTCCCCTATGGCTCCTGAGTGATGCACGATCACCATTCAACATTGAGCTAGACATCTCGAACAACCAAAACGGTAAGTTCAAAAGGAAATATGGTGAACAGATTCGAGTGCGTCTAGGTAACTTCATTACTGACATAGCGATAGCAGAGACATCGCTTACACAAGTACTGCTAGATAGTGTAGAAATAACAAAACACAGTCAACTAAGACAATTCACTACTACTGTAAATCAGCGAGTCGTGATAGCCTAGATAAGCGAGTTAAAGATGCCGTCTGGGAGTAATAGGAGTTCCTCGACTAGCCTCTAATCTAGTTAGCCTTTCGAGATTAATCTCGATATGAAAAATAAGCTCACGAAAAATAGACAATTGTAAAGAAATTATAAACATTTGATTAAAAGGGGTAGCACGATATCATGCTACCCCTTTCATGCTAACTGCAGGGTTTCACAATTGATACTAGCGGCCCTTCGTAAGGCCACGCAATCGGGGACATCCAGTACACAGAAATGTGTATTGCGCCGTATCAGTATGCACAGATAAATGAGAATCAGCACTGCCAACAATACACATGGAAATGTTAGTCAAGGAGAAATTGTAGTTAACATTACACTTTCATTTCAGGATTCAGTAGGAGCTATTGCAATTGCAATACTTGCAGGCAGTATTCTTTTTGAAGCCTTTCTATTCAAAAGGGATGTGCTTTCAGATCCCTGCTCATGTGGAAACGATTCAACTCAAATAAGCCTAGACGTAGAATATCCATATGGTGATGTACCACCTCAAGATAGTGAGGTAGTGCCTGTTACTAACCTAGAGTTATCCAATTCGCATCAGCAATACATCGAGCAGACAGAGTTTTTAGTGCAAAGCTTTGCAAAATCTGTTGGTGGAATGCCTCACACTCGGACCTTATTTGGTCTTGTCAGTCCTCCCGATGAAGTAACACCATTTATAGAGAGACCTGGTGCGCGAAGTGTTCTCGATCTAGGCCCCCGCTCTATCTCAACTTGGCCGATTCCAGTTTTGTCATCCGATGAGATCAGCTTAAACGGTATGGGACAATTCACAGCTCAGGAGTCGAATAGCTCTAATATTAGCCCGATAAATTCCTCAGTTAGCTCAAGGCAGCCAATATCATTTAATTTTGAGCACTTTTCTTCATTTACCGATGAAAATCTGGTATTACCATCTAATATCCCTGTATTAGACCAATCTCCAGGGGACGAGATTACGGAAGTACCGTCCACCTCACCAGTAATACCCGTAGAAAACGCTGAGGGGGCATTAAAAATCTTCGAACCTCATGGTCTCATTGGAAGCACTTTAGCCGCAATCATCGGGTTTCTCGTAATATCTGTAGGAAAAAAGGACAAATAAAGACAGACATCTCCGTTTGTTTGTCTAATTTTAGATTTCAGTTAACTACCTTACTTATTCCTTGTAGAGGCTTACTCCATGAACAAAAATTTCGATGATCCCCAGGTAAATATCAAGATCAGTATTGGTGCCCAAGGTGATGTCACCCAATCTGATATCGTTTACAACATCGGTCATACTGATGACCGTAAAGATCAAAAGCCTGAGCGCTTACTAGATGTCATTAAAGAAGGGAGTATCGAAGCACTCAAAGTTCAACATTCTGTTCTTGCAATTTTGATAGAGATGCTTAGAGCCTGGCGAAGGTGGGCAAGAAAGCAATAGCTACCAGCATTTGCTACTGCTTCTACTTTTTTATACGCTCCCCCTGTCATTTACTAGGAATACAAGGTTTTATGCTGTCTAGTTATTGCCTAAATACATAGCAGCCCAGCATGTGCCGATGTTAAACAGCATTTTGCAGCATTGAACTGACATCTGTTTGAGCTGGCGAGCTAATTTTACGGTAGCGTGGAGCGAACCATGCTTACAGTAGATAGCTATTGGCTTTTGTCCTTTAAACAGTGCCAACAATCTTGGGCAATAGCCCAGTCTTCCTGTGTATGAATTACAAATACTCGAACAGTTGAGTCAGCCGTGGCAATATCTTGATCAACAGGATGACAATTGTTTTTATTGGGATCTAGCTTTAGCCCTAGAAAACTCATTGACTCACAGGCAGCAGCTCGAATCGATACAGCATGTTCACCAATACCGGCGGTAAATACAACCACATCTACCCCTCCCAGACTCATCAGCATGGAGCCAAAACAGGCCTTTAGACGGTGTAGATAAATATCTTGAGCAAGCTGAGCCCGTGGGTCTCCAGCCGCCTGTCCGATTTGACGCAAATCATGGGAAATCCCGGAAATCCCTTTAAGACCCGATTCTTTATTAAGGATTTTATCTAGCTGATCGGCACTGTACCCTTGGCGCATCAGGTAGATTAAAATTCCAGGATCAACAGAGCCAGAGCGCGTCCCCATCATCAGACCATCCAGGGGCGTAAATCCCATGGTTGTGTCGATACTTTGGCCATGGCGTACAGCCGAGAGAGAGCCGCCATTACCCAGGTGACAAATAATGAGTCGTAAATCACTACGCCCTAAAAGCTGAGCCACTCGTTGAGCGCAATACTGATGGCTGATGCCATGAAACCCGTAGCGGCGTATCCCCTGATCTACCCAGTCGTAGGGACCTGGATATACTGCCGCAACATCGGGCATTTGACTGTGAAAAGCCGTATCAAAAACAGCTATCTGGGGGATCTCGCCCAGCAGCTTTTCCATCAGATCAATACCTTCGAGATTAGCGGGGTTATGGTTGGGTGCCAGCTGTTTTAGTCGATCGATTTCTGCCTTAACGTCAGGGGTAACAATGGTGCTGGCTTGATAGATTTGGCCACCATGAACTACCCGATGACCCACCGCGTTAATCTCCTCTGGGCGAGCGAGCACCTGGGTTTTGCCCTGCCACAGAGTAGTGAGTACCTCAGCGAGAATTTCTCGTCGAGAGGTCAGGGTCAGGGTTTGTTCTAGAGACTCTCCCGATTGGGTACCAATTTCTACAACAGCCTGCTGAGGGTACCAATCAATCTGGGCCTCCCATACGGGTATGGGTGCTTTCTCTGGCAGAGCTTTGCCCAGGGCATACAAACAGAGTTTGTGACTGCTAGAACCGGCGTTAAGGACAAGAATTTTCATGACCGCCTAAAATCTACACAGTCAGAAGACTGCTCCCATGGGAGCAGTCTTCTGACGTTAGGCTACTAATCACAGGGATCTGTGTAAGGACACTTCCAATGAACAATCTCATCTTGGTCTCTGCCGTGCTCATGGGCATAAGCGAGACACTCAATAATCTTGTTCTTCATTCGTTCCTTAACATGGGCAGCGGCCGAGCCTAGCTTAGGTACCCGATTGATTACATCAATCACCAGGTTAAAGCGGTCGACCTGGTTATTGATCGCTAGCTCTAGCGGCGTGTTGATATTGCCTTCTTCCTTATAGCCTCGTACATGGATACGCTCCTGTTTAGAGCGGCGATAGATTAGCTTATGAATCAGCCACGGATAGCCGTGGAAGTTAAAGATAATTGGCTTATCCGGTGTAAACAGAGAGTTGAAGTCCCAATCCGATAGACCATGGGGATGCTCTCCTTCTGACACCAGCTTAAACAGGTCTACCACATTTACAAAGCGCACCTTAAGCTCAGGAAACTCTGCTCGCAAAATTGCGGTAGCTGCCAGTGACTCCATGGTTGGAATATCACCACATGACGCCATAATCACATCGGGTTCATCAGGCTCAACACCACAGTCATCATTGCTAGCCCAACCCCAAATGCCGATGCCTTTAGTACAGTGAGCAACTGCCTCATCCATCGGCAAATATTGCAGATGGTTTTGCTTATCCGAAATAATCACGTTGATATAGTCAACGCTGCGAAAACAGTGGTCCGCCACCGATAGCAGACAGTTGGCATCCGGTGGGAAATAAAGCCGCACCACATCAGGGTTTTTGTTGGTCACCAAGTCAATATAGCCGGGATCTTGGTGACTAAAGCCGTTGTGATCTTGCCGCCACACCAACGAAGAAAGCAAAATATTTAATGAAGAGACTGAACGTCGCCAGGGCACGTGGTGACGACATATATCTAACCATTTAGCATGCTGGTTAAACATGGAGTCCACTACGTGGGCAAAGGCCTCATAGGTATGGAAAAGACCATGACGTCCAGTCAGCAGGTAAGCTTCTAACCACCCCTGTAGAGTGTGCTCGCTCAGCATTTCCATCACCCGTCCATCGCGGGATAGCTCAGTTCCTCCCTCATCTTCTGGATAGATGTCTGCCATCCAGACTTTCTTTGTCACTTGATAGACATCCTGCAGGCGGTTTGAAGCGGTCTCGTCAGGCCCCATCAATCGGAAGTTGTTCGGATTATCCCGCATGATGTCTCGCATCAGCAGACCCAGGACCTTGGTGTTTTGAAATTCTTCGGTACCGTGCTGCTCCATTTGAATGGCATAGTCACGAAAATCTGGCATTTTTAGGGCCTTACGCAATAGTCCCCCATTGGCATGGGGATTAGTTCCCATACGGCGATTGCCGACTGGGGCAAGCGCCTTGAGCTCAGGGATGAGAGTGCCATTTTGATCAAATAGCTCCTCGGGTTTGTAGCTACGCATCCAGTCCCCCAGACGGCTCAGATGGTCTGGATTATCGTGCATACCTCCCATCGGTACCTGGTGAGACCGCCAGAAGTCCTCCACTTTTTTCCCATCAACTTCGGCTGGGCCTGTCCATCCTTTAGGCGTTCGCAGCACAATCATCGGCCACCGAGGACGCTCAATTTTGCCAGACACCCGAGCCTCTCGCTGAATCTCTTTGATTTTCAGCACACACTCTTCCATAATCGTGGCCATCCGCTGGTGCATTTCCATCGGATCTTTGCCTTCAACAAAGTAGGGAGTATAGCCATAGCCACGGAATAGATACTCCAGCTCTTCATGAGAGATCCGAGCCAGAATCGTGGGATTAGCAATTTTGTACCCATTCAGGTTCAGGATAGGCAGCACCGCCCCATCCCTGGCTGGATTGATAAACTTGTTAGAATGCCAAGCTGTTGCCAATGGGCCTGTTTCAGCTTCACCATCACCGACAACACAGGTAACAATCAGGTCTGGATTGTCTAAGACAGCGCCGTAGGCGTGAGAGACGCTGTATCCGAGTTCTCCCCCTTCGTGAACTGATCCCGGCGTTTCGGGAGTAACATGGCTGCCGATATATCCAGGAAACGAAAATTGCTTAAAGAACCGCTGCATGCCTTCAGCATCTTCACTCTTATCGGGATAGATCTCAGAATAGGTCCCTTCTAAATAGACAGGCCCTAATACACCCGGAGCGCCATGTCCAGGACCGGCCACAAAGATCATATCTAGATCGTATTATTAAATAAGCCGATAGCAGTGAACATAGGTAAAGCTGAGGGCTGGAGAAGCACCCCAATGCCCCAACAGACGATGTTTTACATGCTCGGGCTGAAGAGGGTCTTTTAATAGAGGATTATCCCGCAGATAAATCATACCCACAGCCAGATAGTTGCAAGCTCGCCAATAGGCATCTAACAACTGCAGTTCGTCGTCTGTGTCCACAGATAATGGAGAAATCGAAGATTGAATCGGAGTCTGGACCATCGTAAATCTTCCCTTAGCAAAAATTACAAGTGGATTTGAGTAAGCGTTTGGGTAAATCTAACAGGCGGTTACAAAAAATCTCTAAGCGGCTCACTCAGATGAAATTTGAATAATTAAAGTAATTCCTAAAAACTAATTCAAGCTACGAAGAAGTTTCCATCTTGACAAGCCACGGATTGTTGTTGAACCTATCACTGAATCCCTAGACGAAAAGCATAAGAAAACACAATTTTTAATTATTCTGGCTTTTCTTAGCTCTAAACAATCTGTAGATTTATCTAGACTTAATGTTACTCAACCTAACTGAAAAACCAGATACATTTAACTTATAACTTGTATCATGTTGCTTATTCATGACAACTCTTAGATAAGCTGCAATTAAATATTAGCAAATAAGTTTCGCTGTTAACGAAGTATCCTATTCATCTTAGACATTTTGTATTCCTGGCAGCTAAACGTCATTGGGCAAGCTAAATTCTTTGCCATCCCTGTTTAGTTACCCACTGGGTTTAATAGAATTTTAGGATTGTCTTAGGATTCTTTGTTAGATAGGCAACAAAGCTGAGTGTTTAGAATTCTCATCTTATATAAATCTCTATGGTATCTATTTTGAAAGATAAAAGTATCGATTTATTATGACTGTTCGATCTTAAAAACCCATACTGGAGAGGGATTTCCTTTCTATGATTACTACATTTACTTCACGCATTTTATTAAACAGGTTCTATAGTGATATGGGGGCTAAATATCAGCTTAATTCTCATGTTTTCTATTAATAATTTGAGGAGTCATTCAATGTTAATAATCAGGGGTAATATAGCCGGGTGCGTCTGTGTTAACGGCAACGTTCATCGCTAAAAGCTCAACAGATTACAACAGCTGTAGCGTAGTGAACTGTTGTTGAGCGCATTCAGTAGTCTGATATACCATCGATAATCGCGAGGTAGAGGAGCTGGTGTAGATCATGAGAACAGCTTTTTTTGGCACCAAGCAATATGACAAACGTTCGTTTACTGAAGTCAACGAACATTATGAGCATGAGCTGACATTTTTTGAGCCCCGGCTGACGCATAATACAGCTTCCCTGGCTTCGGGGTTTCCCGCCGTATGCGTTTTTATCAATGATGAACTAGATGAAGCAACACTTCGTGCGATCGCAGCCACAGGTACCAAGCTGATTGCCCTACGCTGTGCCGGCTTTAACAACATCAACCTAGCTGTAGCCGAAGAACTCGGTATGACCATCGTCCGTGTACCGGCCTATTCTCCCTATGCCGTTGCAGAGCACGCTGTCGGTCTCATCATGACCCTTAACCGCAAACTATACCGTGCCTATAACCGGGTGCGTGACGATAACTTTGCCCTTGATGGCTTACTCGGATTTGACCTTCATGGCAAAACCATCGGTATCGTAGGAACAGGCAAAATTGGCCAGGTTTTTGCCCAGATTATGAACGGATTTGGCTGCAAATTACTAGCCTATGACGTTCGTCCCAACCCCATCTGTATTGAAATGGGAGTTGAGTACGTAGACTTGCCAATACTGTTAACACGCTCTGATATTGTTTCCCTCCACTGTCCATTGTTGCCCTCAACCCACCACTTAATCAACGCAGAATCATTACAACACTTTAAACCAGGAGCCATGTTGATCAATACCAGTCGTGGTGGATTGATCGATACTAGAGCTGTGATTGACGCCATCAAGTCCGGCCGAGTAGGCTATTTTGGCATTGACGTCTACGAACGAGAAGACAGCCTGTTCTTTGAAGATTTATCAGATACTGTTATTCAAGACGACACCTTCCAGCTGTTGCAGTCCTTCTCCAATGTTGTAATCACGGCACACCAGGCATTTTTCACTAAGGAAGCCCTGCATAATATCGCCGAAACCACCCTGTCTAACATTAGAGATATTGAAACAGGACACAGCTGTGTGAACAAAGTAGACCTAGCTTAAGGATAGAGGATCTAGTATGAAATCAAAGAGAAACTTATCAATGACTATTTTTACTGCTCATTTTACTTCTCAAAAGATTTCAGCAGATTACTGTCATATAAAGCCCAATTCTAGTTTAGATTTTAGCCAAGACTCTCCATGAAGCCACTTATTCATCGTACTAAGATTGTGGCCACCATTGGTCCTGCCAGTCGTTCTCCAGAGATAATCAAACAGCTGATGCTCGCTGGCATGAATGTCGCCCGGCTAAATTTTTCCCACGGTTCCTATGCTGATCATGCTGAACAAATCCGTCAGCTGCGAGCCGTCTCTGACGAGTTAGACATGCCTCTAACCCTTTTACATGATCTGCAGGGTCCAAAAATACGAGTTGGTCAGCTACCCAATGGTGAGATTGAGCTAAAACAGGGTGAGCGTTTGACCCTTGTACCGATGTCACAAGACTTACCACAGTCAAACACAGTTGCCATCGATTACCCATACTTAGCAGCAGAAGCTGTTTCAGGCACCCAGATTCTATTAGACGATGGTTTATTAGAGCTGCAGGTCGAAACAGTCCAGGACGAGTTAGTGACATGCAGCATTGTTACTGGCGGCACACTCAAAAGTCGCAAAGGGGTCAATCTACCCACCCTTAACCTGCGGCTACCGTCTATGACAGAGAAAGATAAACAAGATCTAGCCTTTGGTATCGAACAAGGGGTTGATATTGTTTCCCTCAGCTTTGTTCGCAGTCCTGAAGATATAAAAGAGCTAAAAACACTGTTGGCTGAAAAGGGAGCCAACATTCCAGTATTAGCTAAGCTAGAAAAACCTCAGGCGATTGAAAATCTAGAAGCTATCGTAGATCAGTGCGATGCCATTATGGTGGCTCGAGGGGATCTAGGGGTAGAGATGAAACCTGAAAAAGTACCCCTGATCCAAAAAAGAATTATCCGACTATGTAATCAAAAGGGCATTCCCGTCATTACCGCTACTCAGATGCTAGATAGCATGACCCACAGCCCCCGTCCTACCCGTGCTGAGGCCAGCGATGTCGCCAACGCCATCATGGATGGTACCGACGCTGTCATGCTCTCAGGAGAGTCTGCCATAGGCAATTATCCAGTAGAAGCCGTCAAAATGTTGGCTCGAATTGCCACCGACGTCGAACCCGAGATTGACTATCCCAATTTTCCACCCCAAAGAAACGAGGTCCCTGAGGCCCTCACCGAAGCCCTAAATGCGATTGACCACATTCTAGATTTGCAGTGTATTGTCGGATTTACAGAAACTGGTTATACCGCTCGTCTGGCCGCTGCAGAACGCCCCAGGGCTCCGATTGTCGCACTGACAGCTAACCCCAGTGTTTACCAACAGCTCAATCTCGTCTGGGGAGTGCGCCCCGTATTATTAGAGCAGTTAGACGGCTCCCTTGAAACCTTGTTTAAGCAGATCGAAACCTGTTTATTAGAAAAGAAATTTGCTGCCTCTGGAGATCGAATCTTACTGTTGGGAGGGCTACCTATAAAGGTCTCTGGCTCTACCAACTTTCTTAAAATCCACACCATAGGCTCAGACATGAGCTAAATCTCCCGAATCTTTAAGAATGGGATTAGATAGACGAGTTTTCTAAAAGCGCAGTAGTACCGTTTTCTAGCCATTTTCTATAATGGTGTAGTGTTTCATATGTACAACTATGGCAGGCCTTTTTCACCTAGCTTTTCCGGTAAGCGATATTCCCAACACAAAGCGATTTTATATTGATGGTCTTGGCTGTCAGCCCGGTCGAGAATCTCCCAGTGCACTGATCATGAATTTTCAAGGCCATCAGCTAGTCGCCCATGTCACCCGTGAAAAACTCTCAGCCCAAGGTAGCATCTACCCCCGTCACTTTGGTCTGGTCTTTGATACTGAGCCCGAGTGGGGAGCATTAGCAGAACGGGCCAGAACCCATACCCTCAAGTTTTATCAGGAACCGAAGCGCCGATTTAATGGCACACCCCTTGAGCACCGTACCTTTTTTCTAGAAGATCCGTTTTACAATCTGTTGGAATTTAAATATTACTGTCATCCAAGCGCTATTTTTGGTGAGAGTTGTCACACCCAAGTTGGCGAAGCAGTCATGGCCTAACCCATTAATCCTTGAGCAATCGCCGCTAAGCTGCGCTCATCCCACAGCATTCCATTGTGGGTTCGCACCGGCAATCGTTGATTTTCACCCACAGGTAAACAACAGTGACGGGCCGGTAATACCAGCAAATCATAGGGCGTCCACAGCGATAGGGGATGACAGACAGATAATTTTTCTATATCTCGGTTTAAATCTGTTAAAAACCTACTGCCTGGACGCATTTGCAGACCGCCTTTATTCCACCGAAACCAGGCAAGCGCCGAACCATAGTGGTGGACAGCTACAGCCACAAAGCGTCGTACTCGGCGTAGCCCACCCAACCGCTGTAGGTAGTAGCGACTGACCAAGCCACCCATACTAAAACCCAAGAGATAAAATGACCGCTGACTACCCAAAGACCGTTCAATAAACTCACACAGCTGCTCTGCCTGCTGCTCTATACCAATATCCCCATTGTTCGGTATTAAACTGACCGCATAAACAGTCCATCCTTGATTTTCAAGATGTTTATACAGTCGTCCAAAAATATTGACTGTATTCCACAAACCATGAACCAGCACTATCGCTGGTTGGCCATCATTCGTCACCCTTGCCTCGCTCCTCCAACCAAAACAGAAGCACAGCAACGCCAATTACCGCCATTTGTACGGCTAGATTAGGCAGCGCCGTCTCCACATCTCTACCTGCGAGCAGCTGAGTAAAAAACACAAACGCTCCTAACAATCCAGAGACACCTACAGCCCCATAGATCACCTTACGAAACCCTTTAAACGGAGATTGTGTCTCCTTGACAAGACGCTCAAATCGCTCCTGACTCATTCCCGGAGGCTTGGTTGGAATACGGTCGTTTACCTTAGGTTTAGATTTATTTGCCATAGAGCCGTTGATAGAGGTGCTCCCTCCATCTTTTCAAACTATGGCCAAACTTGATAGCATCAGCTGCTATACTTAGGGCTTTCTGAAAAAGTAA
>ERZ1740059.836-NODE-836-length-15686-cov-6.932186_pt1 | contig 15686 bp, 1 predicted proteins | sample MGYA00581744_ERZ1740059 | MGnify/ENA primary metagenome ERZ1740059 (study PRJEB43018, sample SAMN04849738) | marine metagenome | isolation source: floating plastic debris | place: Pacific Ocean | collected 2008-08-28 | study: EMG produced TPA metagenomics assembly... | reverse complement strand
GGACTCTAGCTTACGCTCTTTCAGTCTTGTCCTAATTTTGGGGGTCACTACACTCCTTCTCGCTGCGGGCAAAATGGGTGATTTTCCTTCCCTAAATTATGGGCATCGTGTCCCGCTAGCATTGTCAGAGTCAATAAAATCGATGATGTTTGTGTATCCACATGACTTCCCACACAACTTCTCAATTCAATCGGGTCAGGTTGATTTGATACAGATAGTAGGCATTACACAAACTGAATTAGAGTTTGCAAAAGAGACGTCATCTGAAGAGCTTAAAATAAAAATAATAAATGCCACAGGCAACTTGCTCACTCAGAAGGATCGAGACAGTGTGGTGTAAATCATACCGTTAGAATAGTTGCGCCAGCACTCAACAATGCCGCAAGCATCAGGAAACTGTCACCTCAGCTTAATCCCCATATTTGTTTTAACCCCTGAAGTCTGTAATACGCCCGCTTCGGCTGATTCGCTTCATTCAACAATCCCCCAAAGGGCCAAAACGTACTTTTATCCGACAAATCCCACCAGGTAATCGCCTCAATGTCTGGCTTGCTATAGGCCAGGGTGTAAATTTGCTCGACCCAGTCAGCCTGAACCGTCTCAGACCAGGGCGCATGCCATAACCCACGGGCTTCACCCAGTAGAGAACTTTCATCAATGCCAGTCTTGGATGATGCTGACATTTCTGTAATGTGGATAGGCTTTCCAAAGATGGCAAACCGATCCAGCATCCGATCAATTTCAAACATATCCTGATCGGGATAGTAAAGCTGAAGACCAATAACTTCAAAGGGAATGTTAGCCCGCAGACAGGCTTTGACATACTGAAAAGGGCTCTGCACCGATGGCCCAAACAAAGCAACCTGTCGCGCCCATAGACAACAACTATTCACCACCCGCTGCACGTTAGGATGACCCTCCCTAACAACATCACAGGCCATGCGGGTAAGGTCGAGAAACTGTTCGCTGTCGTAGTTTAGTTCATTACCCCAGGGCACTCCGTGGGCTTCATTAATCACGTCATAGTAGGGGATGCGGTCTTGATAGTGGTGAACAATCTCTAGAATCCGCTGACGCAAAGACTGCTTGACCCGGTGGTAGGGCTGCTCCCGCATCCAATTGGGAACACCGATGTCGTGGAACCACACTAGCGGATGCCCCTTGGGGGTAATGCCTGCGTTCTCTAACCAGGTTACCTGTCGATCTACCCGGTCAAATCGAGGATTCCCCTGGTTTGTCTCAAAACTTCTCCAGTAGAAGGGTACCGTGGCGTAGTTGAACAAATCTGTAAAGTAGCGGTCGTAGTTGGGGCCTGATGAGGGATAGCCAAACGCATTGCAGCCAAATTTGAAACTTAGCCGGGGTTCGCTCCCGGCAATTCGTTGTCTAGCGCGGCTGAGGGCCAGGTGTTCCCCAGCCCAAAGGGCCTGGCTGAGGGCGTCATTCCACAATCGGACTTGCCCTGAGAGGGTATCGTGGTGCTCAGCTTGGTGGCAAAGGTCCTGGGCGGCTGCCAGGGTTTGGGAAATTGTTGCGGCAAAGCGATAGCCCTGGGTTTGCCAATTGGATAATGTGCGGGCGATGCGGGCGATGCGATCGCAAGCAAACACCCGATTTAACACCAGCGGAAAATCCCCCGGCATAAAGCCCTGCCACTGATTATCAGCATAGACCGTGACATCACCAAACCCATCTACCGGCAGCTGTAGGGCGATGGCGACAGGCCACTGTGGGGGAGCGTGAGACACCAATAAACCATCTGCAACCGTCCGCTCAGGGTTGGGCAGCGGTTCATCTTCTAGCGTCAAAAAGTACAGTCTAGTCAAGGATGCCTCTGGCAAGGGCTCACCATTGGGCAGGTAAGCCCGACACTGAAAAGACTGAGACGCATAGACCGGATGCATTAGCCGGTGGGATTGCGTGGCCGCCAGACTGCCCGCCGCCCCATAAATAAACTGTCGTCTCTGCATAGATGTGATGCAAAATCCTGGTTGATAGTGCCTGGTATCGAAGGGCATCCACAAGGGAGTGCCTCTACAGAATTGTCTATTTTGAATCGGGTTTAATGAACTCAGATATCCTAACCAGCTGCACCCGATCTCAGCTCACCTCCATAGGTAACCAATACCCACAGATTGTCAGCCGCCCCTTTATCAAAGGTATTTGTTGTTAGGTTAAATGTGGACTGCGTGTCAGTGTCCAACGGCAGAGGCAGATTCTCAAACTGATCCGTAACCGGCTCCAGCCCACCGTCTACAGTTTGAGCAAACAGCTGTTCCACCACCACCGTATCTCGATCCACAACAATATTGGGTGGAAACGCATTGGCAGGCAGCCGCAGGTCAAGCGTATTAACCGACAGATCGTCATTGATAAAGGCATGCCACTGGGCGGCAAACTCATGGGCCACACTAAACAAGCGAGTACCCGTAACCGTTTTCACCGCGTCCAGCTCCATCACCTGTTGCTTAAACTGCCCACCGTCGGTCTTGCACATGTAGCGCAGGTTAATCACCACATCGCTAACGGTGTCAAAGTCAATGGCATTGGTCTCTAAGGGCATTTCCAGGAGCCAGTTGGAAACAGCACCTGTACCCTCAAAGGGCAAATAGCGATCGTCATTAAAGTTCAGTTCAAAGACGCCGCTATCATCCACCCCCGTAGACAGGGCAATTTGCTGATTGGCTCGCCAGTCGGCCCGAATACTGTCGGGGACGGTGCCATCGTTGTTTCCCAACAGAAATTCCACAGCACCAATGTCTGGAGCCAGCAGGGTTTGGTGCCCGGTTTGGGTAAGGGTGGCTTTAACTGTTTGGTAAGGTCCCACCACCGCCGGAATCGAAATGGACACCGATTTGATAATGCGGAAATAGTGACCAGGAAAGTCACGATCGAACAACAGTTCGTTGAGTCTAAACTGACAGCGTCCGGTGGTTTTGAGCTCTAAGAACGCCTCGGGGTCTAACCGCAGCAGCGAAATCGGTTTAGTGATTTCCAGATAGCGGCTGTCTTGATCCAGGGCGGATTTTTCGAGACGGCTCAAATCTAGCATCAGGGCCTCACCCGCCAGCAGCCCACGACGGCGGCTGTCCCAATGGCCAAAGCTAATGTAGGTATCGGTGGCGCCAAAATCAAACTGGTAGGCCCGCTCGGCTTGCTTGGCCAGGTCGTAGGCCAGTTTATAGGTTTGGAAGTACAGCCCCGATAGACGGCCACACATCCAGTTATATAGATCCTGGTTGGTAAACTTTTGTCGGTAGAATGCGCCCACTTCTTTTTGTTGTTCGATGGTGCGCTGATGAATAGCCAGATCTCGCTTAGCAATGCTGATTTGTAACGAAGCTTCGGCAATCTGTTCTCGAATCTGCTTCATATCAAAGTCAGCCTGATCGCGCTGCTGTTCCCAATCACTGCGTCGCCGCTCATAATCGGCAAACATACCAATGATGCCTGCGGACCCCTCCAGAATATCTCCGCCAATGCTAGTGGCTGCGGCAAATCCCTCTAAAACTTTACCGGCTTGCGTTCCACCTGTTTCGACTGTGGCCACCGGACTACCAAAGGCACCGGAACCACCCACCTTGATCTGAGGAACGGCGCTGATACCAGCTCGAATGGCCTCTAAAATTGAGGCAACAGTTTTAACAATCAGGGCTGACCCAGCAAGACTTACTTGGGTAATTTCCAGGGGCGATAGGTATTCCTGAATGCGCGCCTCATAGCGGTCATAGAGATCCTGGGCACTGGCTAAACCTTGTTCCATGGCCCGCAATGAGGCTTCCGACGCACTGATCTGCATGCGTTTGATATCGGTATTTAAGTCGAGCAGGGTTTGTTCATGGCTGTGTAGCAGCAGCGTCAGGGCTTCCGCGTCTTTTTTCTCTAGGGTGTCGAGCAGGGCACTACCGAGACCAATGACGGTGTTGGTCATCTCTTTAGCCTTCTCGATCATAAAGCCGTAACGGTAGTGGGGCACCGGCTGACTGCCTGAGGCAATACCGCTGGCCAGGGCTCCGGCCAGCCCGCCACCGGCCACCGCATTCACCAGGGCTGCCGGGTCAATGGGTGGTTGGAACAGGGCCAGACTTCTAAAGACACCGTCAATATTTAAGCTATGGCGAATCTTATAGAGTCGGTCTTCCACTCGGTCCCAATACCCGACAAACTGGGCATTTTCAGGGGTGCAGAATCGAGTAGCAACGGTTCGATGGGGGTTAAACGGAATCTGTAGATTGGGGGGAGTACTGGAGGCCGTGGCATTGGCCAAGAAATCGGGCAGTTCGTCAATGTTGGAGCGTTCCAAATCATCCACGACGGCTCGGTAGTCTCCGACAGTTTCAAAGGGACGGGTGCGGGTGGCCTTGGGCCGGGGTCCGAGCAGGTTAAAGGCCAGTACATAGAGTAAAACGGCTTCATTAATCGACTCGCGGCTGTCCTGTCGGAAGAGGTTGTCGCCCCAGTCGAGCAGGTTGTCGATGTATTTCATTACCACGGTCTTTTGATAGGCATTAATGCGCAATCGGGCAATGGCATGGGGGTCAAAGGGATCTTCGCGATAGGTCTTGAGGGCATCGCCATTGGTGAGAATGTCGGACAAGGTTTCTAAAGACAGGCCACGGAAAGGGCGGAAACGCCAGTAGCGATCGTTGACGTTAGAGAGATTGTCTTCCTCTTGTGCTGTCGGGTCAAAAATGTAGTGATACCACTTTTGGGCTTCTTCAAACTTTTGGTTAGCGTTAAGCTGGTTGGCAATGAGGAAGGGAATGTGGAAGAAGATTTCCCAGTAGTAAATGCCATAGGAGCCATTGAAATCAATAATGTTGTTATCGTTGGGGCCTTGAATTGAGAAGTTGGTAGCATTACTACCGCTAAGGTGATTGAAATTTGGCTCACCCAAACTTTGGGAGGCCAGGCTCAACAGTCCGTCAATGCCCTCAGCAAATAGACGATCGCTGAGACTTTGCACCGCAAAGGTATTAAGACGGTCAAACTGGATTGTTAGGTTTGGACTATTCAGCAATGCATCTGGCACATAGCGCAATCCCACATTGACGGCAGCGGTGCCTTGTATTTGATTGGGATCGACATAATCAAGGCGTTGTTCAGCGGTGCGGGGAAGGGCATCGTTGTTACCGTTCACTTGAACCAAAAACTGACCGTCGCCAATGTCAAGTACGTACCATCCTGGCTGATTGTGAACATCTAAAATAGATGTCTCGACCGACTCAATCAGACCATTGCTAGAGCTGTCTTGTAACAGTATCTGATTGGCTGTATTGGCTGAAAAGTCGCTCAACTCATCGACAATGGCACCAGGCAACGGCAATATGCCCTCCACCCTTTGAATGCGCTGGCGATCATCAGGAGCGTAACGCTCTAAGGGAATGGCCTGGTTCACAGCATAGTTTTCCGCTAACGAGCCCTGACGAGCTTCAATGCCAATGTAGGGGGTGGCCGTCTCAGTCAGGCTCAGATCGCGGTAGTTGCTTGTGTTGGGGCTGAGGTAAAAACTAAAGCGGCGATCGGCAAAGTTGTTACGGAAGGTGCGTACAATTCCATCTGCTTGCTCTGTCGCCGTGGTACGCACGTCGCCATAGAGCAATAACAAACGTTCGCGTGCCTGGGAGAAGGTCACTTCGGGGAAGGTGCGCTGTAACGGCAATCGTGGGGGTGTTTCACTAACCAGGAGTAGCTGGGATGTGTTGGACTGCTGACGGTCTAGGGGTAGATGAAGTAGCGTGGCGGTATCGCCGTTTTGTTGGTCAAAGCGATCGCGACTAATCTCGGCTTGAGATCGCACCGTGTCCCATAGGCGGAATTCACTCATCCAGGGTTGTAACGGCGAAAACGAAGGAGGCGTAGCACCGTCGGCAAGCGGCAACAAATTACTCTCGGGGTTATTGGGGTCGCCAACCCGCAAGGTTTGTCCTGGAGCCAGCTGCGCGGTCGAGAACGTAAGGGAACCGTGGCTAGTTCCCGGATCGTTACGACTGGTGGTGTAACTTAACACCTCTACCCGATAGTCATTGGTTTGGTAGTTCAGTATCAGACTAATATGCCGCCAGTTATCAATATCAGGAGTTGTTCTAGATAGGGTCAACAGGGGCTGAGTCGCGGTACCTAATGTCAGACTCAGTGCCGGGGCAGCCAAGGCCCACTTAGGCACCTGCCGTTTGAATTGTTCAGCATTGTTAAGGGTGGGCTGGACCGTATCTAGCACGGATAATGTGCTCGTTAGCAGAGTAGCTGTAAATTGATTAATTGCAGTGTTGATCGCGGCGGTTACTTCAGCTGTGGAAGGAGGATCTTCGCCGTCACCGGGAGCCGTCAGCCGACCTGCATTGATTAAAAATGTGACAGTTCCAGCGGCGGTAGGGTCGAGGGCCGTGTAGGTAGCCAAATTGTCAGATGCAGACCGGGCCGTTATTAATGCCTCACTGGCTGCACTGGGTACCCCTTCGGTACTGTTAATGACGGCGAGGGCGGCTGTTGCCGCATCAATCGCTCTTTCGCTAACGATCACAAGCTGGGCGGCAGCAGAGGGTGTGAGGGTGCCATCGTCAACCGCGCGGGTGGCGTCAATGGCTGCCCGCGCTGCTGTAGCACTGTTAACCACGGCTAAGGCCAGCTGTCGGGCAGGTTCATTACCTGAGGCGATTTGCCCAGCGGCTTGGTTAGCCCGCCCAACAGCCGTTGTGCCATTGGCAGGGTCAATGGCGGCATAGGCATCATTTAGGGCTGTACGGTTACTGGTGGTGGGGCTTTGGTTATAGCGTTGTAACGCTGCGATCGCAGCTCTCACATCCAACAACCCAGCACGACCGTTATCGACCGCCTGATACATTTGAGGTTCTTCACCGATAGGACCTACTTGGCGAGAAAGGGAGGCCCGGAGTGCCCCATTTCCATAGCTAAACAGCTCAAAGGGGGCAGGTGTTGGGGGCCGTTCCGGCTGGGTCGTTGTAGTCGGTGCAAACTGGTTGGCCCGTAGCCAAAACGAGACTGTCAGATTAGCGGTGCTAAACGTGTTAGGAACTGACCGTTCTAGAGAGCTGTTTGGACCCAGCTGGGTTACCTGCAAATTTGAGATGGGTTCAGGGTCTCTCTGACGGCTCTCTCCTAGGGATTCGCGCCAGCGCTGGGCATAGATCCGTTGCCACTTGGGCTGCCGCTGTCGCCATTCATCTAATTTCACATCCAGCTGCAAATAGGTTTGAGGCTGTACCCAGGTGCGACTGAAGTTGTAGTAGGTGTATTTAATAATCGGTTGTTTCACCGGACGGTTTACCTGGGAAACAACACCGTGCTTGTCGTTGACAACAAAGGTTTGCTCGTTGATGAAGCCACCATCCAAATCGTTGTAGGCTGCGTTAGGAAACAGCGTTAATCGTTTCTCAAAACTGATTATCGTGTAGCGGACGTTGCTAATTGTTTCGGTGAAAAATACATCGCGGGGCCTTGTACCAGCCGGGTTCTCACGAACCGCATCCTGACCACTCAGAGTCCGAACCTGACTATCACGTCCTCGAGCAACTACCCCACCAGCAAAGCGAACGGTGACGTCGTAATCCATGCGGTATTTGAGACTAAAAACCTCATTCCCATCTCCATCTGTGGCAGGAACCGTGTCAGTAGAAAAATCGATGGGGTTTCTAGCATTAAATTTTCTGACAAACTCAGCATTATTGGCCTGACTGACATTGGTGTCATTAGTCCTACTACCCGTGTTGGTGGTATTGAGAATATTGTCGTTGTCACTACTATTGCGTTTTAGTGCAATGGGATCACCAAGCTGATCAATGGGCATATCGTATACGCCATTGGCATTGAGAGTCCGATTTAGCCAAATCCGATCTTCGGTAATAAAACTGTCTTGGGACTCGGCCCAGAACAAAAAGAGTTTGTTAAACGCCACCACCGGAGAGACAAATTTAGCATTGATGGGCACATCAATCTTCTTCCAGGGTTTCCACTGGATCACCGCGCCGTCCTGCTCCATGGAGCGCAGGTAGTATTCTTCAGTGGCTTCGTTACGCCCCACCAGGTATAGGATTGCCTTACGCTCGTTAGGGTCAGTCTGGTAGGCCAGCTCTTCGGTATCTAGGTAGCTACCCACAATGGTTAGATTTGCGATCTCGGCAAACCGGTCTAGATAGCGGGTATAGACCGCTTCTGCCGAGTCTTTATCGACATCGCTTTGTTGCAGCTCACTTTCTAATTCTTCAAACAGTGGGGTTTTAGTATCCCGCAGTTCGGGCTCAATAAAGTTCTCAGGGTAGAGAAACACCTTGCGGTTGGCTTCCCATACTCGGTAGTTCTTCATCCACAGCCATTCATCGGCGGGAATGGCGCTGGGGTCCACCCCCCGTTCCAGGTTCATTAAACAGCGCTGGACATAGAGCTGGAGGGCGGCGGTAGCCTGCACAATACGAGAGGTCTGCACGGCGCTGCTGGTCTGCACGTCAATTAACAGATATTCGTATAGAACATCGGCACTCTTGCGACCGGTAATGCGATCCCCTAGCTGCTCTAGGGCAACGGCGGTGAGACTGTTGCGCTGCTGGGTTGACAGCCGCTCATGAATGGGTTCAAACACCTTGGGTCGCTGGTCTTCGGTATATTTTGCCCGCAGCAGATCGAGCAGGGTGTCGGCCTGGCGACGATAGGTGGCAAAGTCGGCATCGGCTAAGTTGGCCAGCTCAATCAGGTAGTTGGCATCGGCCCCCAGGGTTGTAATCAGGCTAAAGCCCTCTGCCAGCTGGGTGAGGCTGGGAATTGTCGTGTAATTGCTAGCGGGTGAAATCCCCAGTGCCCTGGCCAGGGTGCGAATTTCACTGGGTTGCCAATCGGTGAGGGCTTCTATGGCGGCTTCAAAATCGCTCTCGACCTGCATGATCTCTAGCAGACGGTTGCCAGGGTCGTTGAGCCGGGCTTTGAGCTGTACAAAGTCATGTAGACGGGCCAGGTCGGTCTGGCTCGGTGTGAGCAAAGCTCCGGGCGTCAGGCCAAAGACCTCGGGCTGGGTGAGCAGCGTTTCGATTTCTTCTAGGCTGAGGTCAAACTGGCTGAGTAAGAACAGGGTCTTGTACAGCTGGGCCAGGTCTTTGGCCAGGTCCGAGGTGCGGTTAAAGGTGCGTGTGGCTGCGATCGCATTTAATTCTTCTAACAATCGAGCCGAGTGCAACGTGCCCTTGCTAAAGGTGTTGCCCTCAGTGTGGGCAATAATCGCCTCCAGACGCTCCAGGGTGGTATCCAGCAGCGTGGCCAGGGCACTGAGTAAACTTGCATCCACATCACGGCGCAGCGCTCGGAGCCGCAGGGTAATGGCCTCACCAACGCCTTGGTCAGAGAGTTTCTGAACTTCCCGCACCAGTTCCGCTTCCTTTTCCGCTTCTGATAGTTCTCTAGATGACGGGGGCCGGGTGGCTTGGGCCATGGCCCGCAGATTGTCATATTGTTCAAAGTTGGGCAACATGACCGCCACGGTAATCTCTTGCAAGTCTTCGCTGTCAGGAATTGGCAGCGTCAGGGTAATCTCTTGGGAAGTTTCCAATGACAGCAAGTCGGCATAGACAGCCCTGGAGCCCGCATCGCTAATGATCGGGTCTTCGGACACCAGCCCGGTGGGGGTGAGCAGGATGGTTTGCACCTGGGGCAGCAGGTCGGTGGCCGTGTCGATCACACTGCCGTCGTTAAAGGGCGGTGCCACCCGACGGTCGGGCTGGTCATAGATCAAAAATTCGGATTCCGCCAGGTCAATGCCAGAGTCCTGCATCCACTGCACCCGTTCACGCAGGGTGATGACATTGGCCAGGGTCAGATTGGCCAGGTCATTGAGACCGACTTCCTGCTGTAGTCGGTCCATCAGGGTCAGGGTGTCGGCAACGGATAGCTTAAGCAGGGTGGCCAACAGCCGCAGCCGATAAAGCTGGGTGAGGTAGGGGCCATCGAGCACTACGGCACTGAGGGTGCTGAGATCTGTCACCTGGCTAACGGCGGCCACCATCAGCTCTAGATCGGTTTGGGATACCCGCAGGGCGGCCATCAGGCGGCTGCGAATGGCACGGGCGTCGGGGTCGGTGCTGCTGACCTGCCACAGCCGAGGCTGACTGGGGGTATAGAGCCAGCGATTGTCGTCAGTGGTGCCCCGAGGGTTAAACAGCGTATCAAATAGGGTTTGATTATCCCCGTTGCCAAAATATCGCAGCCCCGACCACAGCACGGTGAGGCGCTCAATCGGCACCTCGGTTTCTCGGTACAGCTCGGCAATAGCGGCTAACTCCACCAGGGAAATAGTGGGGGATAGGTTGCTGTAGGTCTGGGTTTCTAGCAGCCGCAGCGGCTGGATGAGACTCTCGGGGAGACCGTTGGGCAGCGCACTGATATCCCAGTGGAAGAGCAAATGCTCTCGCAGCTCGGTGGCCACGTCGGTAATGTCATGGCGGGTTTGCCACAGGTCATCGGCGCTGCGGGCGGCTTCCCAAATCCGAATTTCTTTGATCTGTCCCTGGAGCAGGTCTGCTGGCTGAACAGATACATCTATGGGGGTGGGTCGTACCGTCGCATCTTGATAATGCAGGGGCACCAGCTGCAGCCCGTCAATGGCCACCAGCCCTTCTGTGTCAGTGGTTTGTACCGTCACCTGGGAGTCTCCTGAGACTAGCTCAAACACACCTAGCTCAAAGGGCTGAGTCCCGCCCTGACGCAGGTCGATCAAAAGCGTCTCCTGACCGCTGCCGTGGGTAATCTCGACGGGGACGTTGTTGGCGTAGCGAGGGGCTAGGGGATTGTCAGCGGGATAGTTTAGCAACAGGCGATAGACACCGCTGGGCTGACTGACGGGGAAGGTCAGGGCTTTTTCCCCTTTGAGCTTGCCGCGATCGTGGAGATAGCCGTCGGCGGTGGTGTGCCAGTTGCCGGTTTTGACCACCGCCGGGTCGCTGGCCAACAGGTCCGTGGCCACCGGGTCAATCACTGGGGTAAAGGTGAGACCGCCGATGGAAAGGGGTGCGATCGCACCGACCAAATGAGCCCCCGGCAGTGCATCAATCACCTGGCCATCAAGGACGGCACAAAAACCATAGTCTTGAACATCGGCCCGCGCATTGATCACAATGGCGGCATGGTGCCAGTGGTTGGCCTGGATCTGATCGGTTTGGATGATGTTTTCCTGCCGCTGACCTCCGGCTGTAGGCCCCAAGGCCGGGTAGTAGTCGATAAATTTAAGCAGACCGGCCTCAACAACAATGTCTAGTCCTCGCTGGTCGTCCCCTTCGTGGTAAATGGTTTGAGATCGGGCCAGTAACGGATTTTCGGTTTGGAACCAGACTTCAATGGTGCGCTGCTGGCGATGGAGGCTAACGGTGGCGTTAAAGGGGGGAATCGCCAGGGTTTTGGGTAGGACGCCGGGTCGTTCTTCTGCCCGTTCCGCAGCCAGGGCTTCATTTAGTTCTTTGGTCAGCGTCAGCACCAGGGCGCTGGGGTCTAGGAAACCCACCGTGGGGGTACCCAGGGTAATAATGTCAGGTCTGCGGCTGGTGGTTAGCCCCCCCAAACGGAAGGGATTGGCCTGGCCAGACAGATCCGGCGTTAGCCCCTGGTCGTTAAGTGTCGCCAGCGGCCAATAGCCGATCAGGTCAGACTTTTGCTCAGGCTGGGTTAGGGGCTGATGGAGAGACTCTTTTAGGTCTGCCTCGGTGAGGGCCTTGGACCACAGTCTCACTTCCTGGAGCAGTCCGCGGAAAAACTCCACCGAGCCCGTGGCATTTCCCCGACCGGCCATCAAAATTGGGCCACTGTTGGGTAGGTCCGCGGTCTCTATTATTTCAGCCACCAAGTCGCCATCAATCCAGAGACGCAGGGTGGTCTCATCGCCATCATCAACGGTGACGGCAACGTGGGTAAAGCGATTGACCAGGATGGTGTTGGTTGCCAGCAGCGGTGCGGCGGCCCCATAGTAGAAAGCCAGCTGCCCCTCTGCGGTGATGCGCAGCTCATAGTCCGTCTCAAAATCGCCATCAAACCCAGTCTCTGCGGTCCGACCACGCCATAAAATCGGAGTCTCCTGACGGGGACGGGTTTCGTTATCCGCCTGGGTGTTGTTGATCCAGGCTTCGATGGTAAAGCTGTTGGACTGGGAGGTAAAGCCATCCAGAAAGCCGTCTAATGCGAGAAAGTGGTGTTCACCATCAAACGCTAGGGCCGTTTGTGGCAGCGGCTGACGCCAGATGGGATGGGTCTCTATGGTCCGCCAGAGGGGGGGCTGCAGGGTAAGGGTGCTGGCCAAAATGAGCTGGTAGTTGCCCTGGCCCAGCTGGGCTGGAATCTCAACCTGGTGGGCATCGTCAAAGATCCAATAGGCCAATAGATCGGGCTCGTTGCCCACCAGGCGCTGGTTTTGGGTTGTTGCGGCGGCAATGGCCCTGGGACCCTGCCACAGCCGCAGGTCGCCGATGCGGCCCAAAAAGACATGATCGACGGGCTGTTGAGCAGTGTCGTCCCAGGTTTGCCAGCGGCCAATGTAGGCGGTGGCGGTCTCTGGGAAATTTAGAACGGCGTCTGTATTGGTCGCAGCGCTGGTAGCGCCATCCACGCTAATTTCCAGGGTGCCTGCCGTGGCGTCGTACTGCCAGACCACATAGTGCCACTGGTCATCCAGGGGCGTATCGCCCTGGAGCACCACGCTACCCAGCTGAGCTAGGGGGCGACCTTCAACAAATCCTAGGCACAGACCATGGATCTCGATGTCTCCGGTGCTGCTGCCAAAAACAGCGCCGCTAGTGGTGGTCTCGACCCGCACCCAGGCGGCTACCGTAAACCCTTGCTCTAGGGCAAACTGGGCCAGATCCCCCAGGTAAACGTGGTCGTCATAGCCGTCTAAGGTCAGGGCCGATAGAGCCTCTGGAATCGGCGGGGGGCTGGGCTGCCACTTGTCCGCCGGGTTCTCTAAACCGGCAATTAGCTGGGCCGGGGGCCAGTATTCGGTGTGGTCATACAGGGTTTCCCCAGGGGCTTCGAGGATGGGCCAGTAGCCCAGCAGTCCCGGTTCGCGTCCGGTTAATGCCTGGAATTGGGTGGTTGCGATCGCACTGGCAGATCGGGCCTCTGCCCACAGCTCCACCTGGGCCATCATGCCGTTGAAATGGCGATCGGCCTGAAGTTCGGCGGCGGCTCCCAGTCCCAGGGTACTGGCCTGGTCCTTGCGGAAGCTTTCTGTACGCGCGGGCCCCACCGGCTCACCGTTATGGAAAATCTGTAGTTCACTGCCGTTATGGACAATGGCCACATGCACCCAGGTGGCTGGCGTCACAAAGAATGCCTCTTCCCAACTGCGCGGTCCTCGGAACGACCACTCCAGTTGGAAGCACCCATCCACCACCGAGGCGGTGAACAGGTCAACATTGCTCACCAGCACCTGGGTACCGTCGGTGTGGTGACAGTAGAACCAAAACGCCAGGGTCCAGGCATCGCCAGACTCCACCACCGGAGTACCCAGGTCAATGTAGTCGTTATACCCATCTAAGGACAGCACCTGGCCCTGGATAAATAGGGGCGGCTGGGCCGGTTCAAACCGATTGACACCGGGGCTACCCAAGATGATGCGAGGGTTGGGGTTGGGGCTGCGATCGCGCACCCGCTGGTCGTCATCAAACCGCCACACCGCCGTCAGGTTGGCAGTGTCCGCACTTATCCGTCGGACTGGGGCTGCTTGCAAGCTGTCATCTGGTAAGGCCACAGACCAGAACCGCAGCTCGTCCACCAGACCGGTCAGGTCTCGGTCGCTCCAGGTGCCCGCACCAGCCGCCAGCCGCCAGTGGGCGACATATAAATGGCGGTGGGCCACCGTCAGCGGCGCAATAGTGTCTAAGGTTTCGTCACTGGCTACACCGTCTAACCACAGGCTGACCTCACCGGCTCGGTAACGCACCGCCACCCGATGCCAGGTATCGGCGGTGAGGGTTAGGTCCGTGGGCTGTAGGCCTTGGCCCTGCATCCGTATGGCCAACTGCCCATCGATCACCGCCAGCACCCAAATATCTAAGGAATTGGGGTCAATCGGCCCCCGCATTCCCAAAATTGCCTGGGTGCCAGCGGTCTCAGGCAGGCGGACCCAGGTCTCGATGGTAAAGTCTGATTCGATTAACCCCAGCTCAGATAGGGTGGGCAACACCCCATAGCTGCGGCCAAACTGCCACAGACGGGGGGCAATTTGCGCCCACAAGGGAACGGCCAATCGTCGGGTATACAGCTGGGCCGGGGGGCGATCCCCCAAATTTTCCAGCTCTGACCCCGCCCCCGCCTGGATAGGCAGTGCCGCTGCTAGCCCTGTTTCTGTCCCTGCAATGTCAGTTTCCTGAAGGTCATCCAGGGGCTGCACCGTCTGCCACAGGGTGAGCTGTTTGATTTCCCCAACCAACGGGCCGTACTCCGGCAACGTCAGGGCTTCGCCGCGCCGCATACCCACATAGGGTGTTCTGACCCTGGCCTCGGGCTGACCGCTGTCTAGCTGTAGGGTGGCAACGGGTTGGTGATCAAATTTCAGCTGTAGGGTGGTGGTATCTGCCGTCACCTGCCAGGTGGCGAATAGGGCATGCCAGGCCTCAATGTCTACCCACTCACTCAGGTCAATTTGGGCCGCCACCGTCGGATCGTCTAACCAAAACCGCAGCTGGCTGCCATCTAAATCAATAACAAAAAAGTCTTCGCTGTCATTCCCCGAGGCATCCAACAAAATTTTGCGATCGGAACCAACCGTAAATTTCACCCGCATGGCCAGACTGCCGCTGGGCCAGGGCAGCTGCTCAGGCAGTCCGATAAACTGATCCACCCCATTGAGAACCACGGCCCGATCTAACAGCTGCCAAAAATCTTCTGGGGCCGCACCTGGATCGGCTGGGACCGCTGGATCTTCTGGATCTGCTAGATCTGTTGGGACCACCAGTCGCACGAACTCAACCGGAGTTTCTGGGGAGACCAGATTTCGCAGCGTTGTGCCACTACCTTCGTCGATGGGCAGATCGATAATCAGCCCTGGCTCACGACCGTTGAGGGGAATCTCTCGAATGGCAAAAATTTCCGGTCCCGACAGCAGGCGGTCCCACACCCGCAGCTGACGCAGCTCGCCCTGGAACGGCTGATTGTCAACAACGCGGTAGTCCCCGCGATTTTGCCCCACAAAGAGAGACTTTAAAACGGGCACCGTTCCAGAAACAGAGTCTAGATCGTCTTCCTCTGCCCTAATGATCGACTGTTGCGCCTGATCCAGATAAAGAGAGCCAATCACCCGCTCAGCCCGGTCTTCCGCCTCGGGGGTGTAGCGCCAGGCAATGCTGATGTGGTGCCATTCTTGGGCAAACTCAGCGGGCAGATTAGTCAGGTCGATGGCGGCGGTCCAATCAATATCCGCGCCATCTTCTAGCCTAAATCTGAGCTGGGGGGTTTGCTCTTCCGTGGCCACATCTAGAACAAAATATTTCTGGGGGATATTGGGGACAGCCTCGTCATTGGAGGCATCTAGGAGAATCTGTTCGCGGGTCGGGTCAAATTTGGCCCAAAGCTCGATGGTGCCTTGCTCACCGGGGGTAAAGCTGGCAACATCCAGATAGTCTCCTGGGTGGGTAATCGTGCTGGTTTCGGCACCGTTTTCAACAGTATCTTCGACCCTTTCCCGGCTGTTATCTCGGCCA
>ERZ1740059.835-NODE-835-length-15692-cov-11.368357_pt1 | contig 15692 bp, 14 predicted proteins | sample MGYA00581744_ERZ1740059 | MGnify/ENA primary metagenome ERZ1740059 (study PRJEB43018, sample SAMN04849738) | marine metagenome | isolation source: floating plastic debris | place: Pacific Ocean | collected 2008-08-28 | study: EMG produced TPA metagenomics... | reverse complement strand
TTACAAAGCCAATATCACAAGTCTAGAATATCAAAAGAAAAGTTGATTTGCAATACTGGAGTATCGCAGATGAATGTCCTCTATTCATGTAGATGTGAAAATTTAAGTAAAAGTGAAAATAGCACCAGCCACTGTACAGAAAGTTCAGCAAGAAATACCTCAAATCATTCAGTGAGGTCATTTTGACATGTTAATAAACGCAATTAAAATTTTGCGGATTATTTGCTGCTGTGTTTTCTGCCGACTCCCAGTAGCCAAGCTATTGTTCTCCTCGATGATGGCCTTCACTGTTACAGCTTTCCCATATCAACATGTATTTATCAAACATTTTTCTGAAAATATGGTGGAGTAGTCACCATTTACATACCACAAACTATAGGGGCCTACCAAAGGAAAAAGTATTAATCTGATTGAGACAACAAATAGAGATTTAGCTCTTTACCTGATAATTTAGCTCTTTAGCTAAAATTACCTGATAATTTTAGAACCAGCGCGGTGAACCAATACTGGGTTATTTCCTTGGTTTTCAGTGTATTTCACACAAGTATGTTGTAGACAAAGGTAATTTTATAGCCCTTAATAGCAATGACTTTATCATAAAAAAATACCCCACATATGTAACAAGTACAACATTTCACCTTACCACTATTATTCCAACCTCGCCGCCGCTGGAGACAATGACTAGTACAAGCTATTTGTTGTATACAGTCCATTGTCAATATCACTGAAGAGAAAACAAAAGTAGCGTCATTTTTCACTTCTACTCACCGATCAAATTTCCTAACATTTTTCGGTGCACAACATGCAAAGCAAAATATCAAAGTGAATAATAATTAATTGTTGAGTTGTCCAAGTGAAATGCTCACTGCTTATTTTTTAGTTGTATTGGTATGTGCTAACTTCTTTGGTATGTGGGTTAGGTGCTCCACCCCTCCAGCCCCCTCTGTAAATGACCTGATTACGTATCCTGTTTTTAGAAAATAAGTAGAATTCTTATGAGTTTGATTCTGCTGATCAGATTCTGTGAAACTAGAATCAAATTGATATTTTTTAGCCAGCATACTGTTGTGTTAGCTAATATTATGTGATTGTGATTTACAGATGCATTGAACAGCCATGGTAAGACTTTTATAGTATCATTTCTGGATAATGAGGTGGAGTTCTGGCAGGATCTGCCTCTCGAGCTCTGGGTGATTAATGACGAAAGTTCTACTGCTACAGTCAGCATATCAGCTCCCAGGTAATCTAAACTCAGTACTCATCATTACTGTGTCTGTTTTAGTGGGTGACTCTGCCACCCCCCCCAACTCTAACTCTGCACCAACTTATACATGTGGGCTAAATTCATGTAAACTTATAAGTGTATGAATCTCTGTCACTTGCACATGTTTTTGGCATCATATAACCAATTTATTAATCTTTCAATTCTTTTTTTTGCTGCGTTGAGGATTTCAAACATCGAAACTGGGTATAAACAGCAATAAAAGTGGAAGATGAAAATCATCTCACATTTTATAATCCATCTGTATTTTAGAGATAATAATTTGTTGAGGCCTGAGTGTACAGGAGAGCGTACAGTGACGGTTGGAGCTGGACAGCAGCATAAGTTTGGTGTTTGCTGGTGGGGAAAGATAATGAACACTGACAACAGTGTCAATGATAAAGTTATCAGAATTGAATCTGACACGGAAATCTCAGTGATCGCTGTCAATAAGGTAAAAACTGTTAAATAGGTTTTACCATACCACCATTACTACAACAACACCCAAACCGGGTTTCAACTCAATATTTACACACACACACACACACACACACAAATATATATATATATATATATATATATATATATATATATATATATATATATATATAAATATATATATATGTGCTTATAGATAGCCTATCCTTACTGAATATACATGTACAAGTAGATGTACATGTAGCATTAGCTGATAATGATTTATGATATGTGTTGTATGTTGGTATTTTACAGGAAGCGTTTTCAGCAGATTCATACCTTGTATTACCTATAGATTCACTGGGTACATCATACTATGCTATGGTAGCCGGCCCTAGTAATAAACCTAATATGCTGGCTGTAGCTGCTACTGAAGATATGACTACTGTTACTATAACATTACCTCCTGAGGCTGCTGACGGTAAGTCACTAATAATACCACCGTACTACAACTGTAAGTCCATCTCTCACTCTGAGCCTGCAAGCCTCCATCTCACATCTACTGTGCTTGTCATCATGATATAATTATCAACAATCTCATTTTGTTTGGAGCACTACTAACATTGACTGATATTGGGCTTCACAATGCCAGATTCCAAGAAAGTTCAATCAACTGAGGGTGTGGCCTGAATAGGAATAGTACTATGGCCAAAACTTGAATCATCAATGAATTATTTTCATAATAGTATCATGGAGTTGATTCACTTGCTATGCTTTATCCCCCCCATGGTCTGACCAACTTGTTATGAGATCTAGATTGGGCTAGTGCAGCTTTCACATAAATTCCTGAGCTTAACTAATACGGACAGCCACACCTTTTTGTGAAGTCACCATTGTAGAAAATGCTCATAAAAACAACACAAGCCTACACAAATCTATATGTTTATATACACTGATGACTGGATGTGACTGCGCTTGAAATTCCTTTCAGTATCAGTGTCTATTCAGTGGAGGGTAATTATCGCAATCGCTCACAAAAAGAATGCCACTGATCTGGAAAAATGATTTCTTTATTTCTTTATTCAGTTGTGAATTCCATTCATAATAATCATTATGACATTTTTCTATCAAAGAACCGGTTTTGCGTACAAATGAGCCTGAGCTGGAAAATCTAAAAGGTAGAAAATCATAAACAGAAAATAATTGTAGAGTAGAGCTGACGAGGCGTACAATATAGCTGAGGCAGCTGTCTCAGGACAGTCAGAGAAGGCAGAAAATGACGCCACTTTCATAAATTGAATTGCAGTATTTTGCAAAGATTCAAGAAAGATAACAATATTACAATTGCTGAGGTAATGGGCGCTGGTTCAGCCCATATATTAAAATGGACCTGATAGAAAAGTAGAAACCATCATTATAAAACTCATTATAGGTGTGGCCTGATGCCCAATATTGATACCATTATGTCATTTTGTGTATGTTATAATTGTGATAAATATGATGTGCCACTCAGGATTTTGTTACATGCAAACTCAGTTTGGATAAATAAGAATTATTATGGTATATAATGGTATGATTTGAGCTGACGGGCATCTGGGCGTTGGTTGAGCAACTGTCAACAAAATACTTGATGTACAAAATATGCACTGAGCACTCTGGTTGTTGTTTTGGGGGCCTTGAGGATCATTCTGACATTGCCATCATCACAGCCATACATTTTCTATTCTAATTATCGAATAACAAGACTGAGTATTTGAGTAACCATGTATTTGTTTTAATTGGTTCAGAATGACACAAAAAATGACAAGTACATGTTGATGTCAAAGGTTAGAATAATCAGAAGTCTTCAGTGTTTTGGCCATACACAGCCATACATGCGACAAATATCGCCAAATTGAGTTTATCTTAGAGTGAAAAGCTGCTTATGCTTTACTCCTGACTCAAAACCAGGGGTGTCAATTTTCAACCAAATTCAAATCAAGTGGTATGGATGTGTATGTGTGTATGGGATATTTAAACTGTAGACAAATTTAGGTCAGAATCAAAACTCCCAAGACAAAATGCTACAAGAAAGCCCAATCACACAAAGACTGAATGATTTTTAGTTTTTACTCAAATGTGGCCAATTTTCACCAATGACTTCACATCGTGTCACCTAAGTAAAAACACTCTAACATTACAAAACGATTACCAAGTATGCACATAGTATGTGATAATATATATATGGATAAATCCAATGAGTAGAGACTACAAGTTCCCCCCAACCTCGCCATACACTGTGTGGATTTGTTGTATGACGAGTCAGTTCCGTAGGGCAATCTAGCATCAAACTTCTGGTCGTTTCTTTGCTTGTTTCTTTCGATAAACGCCCATCAGGGTAATACCACACCATGAAATACAGAGGTGTTTTGGGCAGAGACTTCTAAGACATCTCATTCACACACTAAACAGTATACTTACACAGACTTAATAATTATTATTACTATGTCTATGCTATGTATACTTAACTGAACTTTTTCCACAGAGATTAAGTTTTTCCATTTTGTTTTTTTTTCTGTAATTTTACCAGTGCCAGTATTAACAACAAATTATATGACTTATGACTATAATGAATCCATCCGTATAAGTGTTTGACTGGTTTATATTTTATACAGAGCCACCAGTAGAGCTGAACCACAGATGTTTAGTGTATCAGAGTAGTGATTCGTTTACTATCAGATTACATGCTCATCAAGTATTCTACTTCTCATCACTGGCTGACATCACCGGTACATACATACTAAGTTCTAAACCAGTAGCTGTGTTCAGTGGTAACACCAGAACTGCCGTACCAGCTACTGATACTGCAAGAGATCATCTCGCTGAACAGGTAATCATATACACACATTATTACATCCGCGACGGAGACTCCGTGTGCATCCCGGGCAATCTTTGTATGCTGTACTTCTATACTTGTACTTAGACATATCTTGTACTTGACATATATGATATGGTATGAGATGAGCCCCACAATGTTCATGTCCATGTCATTTCTAATTATGGCTATCAGCTCTAAAAGATATGTTATGAATTGATCATCATTCATCATCAATGAAAAATTGAGCCTGAATATTGTTTGATTGATTGTTAATGGAAGGACAACTTATGTTGCTAATGCCAGCTGCCTGATGCCGAGTATGATGATATGCTGTGATGCTCGGGGCTCCCAGATGGTGTATTTGAGATTTTTTAATGTCCTGACTTATTCTCTAGATGATCAGCATTGGAAATTGGGATAACTCATACATATATAAGCCGATTTCTAAACAAACACCAGATGGAGATAATGTTAGATTGATCTCCAATACAGACGGTAATCAGATAAACTGGATACAAACTGGAGGATCTACTAACTCATTCACACTCAACAGAGGTAAGTCTCTCACCCCGCCTCCACTCTGTCTCCTGCTGCTACTGTATCATTTGTATGTGATTTTGATAACAAGAATAAATAGCTGCTGATAGTGGTGAACTCACTTATCCTGTTGTCGAAAGACAACCAAATCCACTAGTTCTTATCAAAAATACAATCAAAAGTGAAAGAGTCCGGCCTCCAAGTATACCATGGTGTCCATTTTGGAATCATATTGATCTATCAAATGCAAGGCTACATTAGATCGAAACCTATTTGAGTATTTTGGGGTTTTTCAGCTAGGACAAACAACAAAATATGTTTTGGGTGGGCGATAACATTTATTACCAAGTAGTGCTAATATTTGCTGAGTTTTAGATTATTGTTGGTAATGCACATTCTGCTGTTATGTATGTAACTAAATATTCGATCTATCATTTATATTAACAGGTGAATGGAGAGAGTTGTTTCTATCAGACACTACATACATCTGGTCAGAGTCAAACAGCCCATTCTCTGCTATTGTTATTACTCTATCACAGCCAAGGTAAGTGTCATCATATAAACTGACTGACCAATGGAAATGAAAATGGAATGTGTTTGTTCCTCCACGTATTGTTTTTATAATGTATTGCATCTTGAATAATAATGTAACGTATCTCAGGCAGCCTCTTGATTCTTCTATAAGGGTTCAAAGACAGTGATTTTATGTACTTTATGTCTCATTCCTGGATGTTGATTTGCGTAGTATTTATAAAAGCGTCGCTTATAAGTTGCTGCTGGTGTTTATATACACATATACAAGTGTATACTTGTATAAATACAAGTGTATATTTGTATATTATTCATGAATTCACATCAATGGCGCTACCAAGATTGATCTATGATTACAAGATTCAAAATTCCTATTGGTAGACTGCATTTTGAGGTTACCAAAAGTACGATGAAAAACAAATCTATTAAATGTGTAAAGATACTAAAGCTACTTAATTGCTTCATCTGCTGAAACACAGACTCATAAATCATAGTAATATTTTTGTCAGCCCTGATGATGGAAGCCCCACAGACCCTGCCATGATGAACCTACAAGGAAGAAACCAATGGGCTACAAAATACACTATTCCAGCATTCCGATCCGCTCAGAGTACATTGAATAATGGAGCTGAAACCAGATACACTGCTAACCAAATCGAGGTGAGGTGTAAGCAACGTTGTGTGATCACTGCATGCATGATCTGTATCTAAACTTGATGCAGAGAATGTGGTTTTATGATGTTTGGGTCGGGTTTCTTTGTTGTGTTGCATTTTGACAATTGATGGACTAATCCTAGTATGAACGTTAAAACGTAGACCTCTAAGTCTTAGTTAAATTGACGAATATGACATACACTTACACATGTAGAGTAAATCTGAAGGCTGTAGTAGACAGTAATATGTACCTGTAGCCTGTTTTTATCTGTACTGATGTGTTTATATTTCCTCACAGATCACAGCTGAAAATGGAGATGTATCAGGTCTAAGAATGGATGGTAATAGCATAACATTTGACTACTGCGCTGTGGTGCCAGGAAACATGTATGTATATAATAGCAATCAGCTAGACTCATATCTGTGGCCCAGAAATTTGTCTCCACTTTTATAAAACTCATGGCATACCCCTACAAACATATATTGGTGTGTAATATGTGTCCAGTACAGTAGTAATTTTTTCTATGCTCTAATTAGCCTCGAGTTAGGATATTGGGACTGGGAATAGGTTGGCATACGTATGCGTTTGTTTATGCACTTGTTGTTGCTCCCAGCCCTCATACCATATTTTATGAGGGTATTTGTTATTATATAAACTTTAAGTGTTTGTGACATGTTATAGTGATGGTCAAACTGGGTAAGTAAAAATCCAGGCTGCTGATGACGTCTACATTTCTGTAGTAATTTCCTGATATTTCAAGAACTATAAAGTATTCTGTGATTTATTGGTAATGCGTAAGTCTTTCTGCTCTATTTCATATCTACTGAGCTGTCATTGGGCCTGTCTTTGATAATTATTTCACTATAATCATTTAGTGCAAGTTCATGCGCTACTTTTTCATGGCTCTAAAGTCATATGAGGAGGCGCATTCCAATTTGGTTAGTTGCGGATAGTGTTGGTTGGACATGGTGACTTTTCAACACTTACTATGTCACAGTACATGTATATACATGTACTTGTATTTATCCTGTGGCTCCTGTGGTTGTTTCAGTGGGTTTTTCAGAGTCATAATTAACTGCATGACTCTATCTACTACATATACATGTCTACTGTCTACACATGAATTGTGTGATGTGCAGGTGAAGTAGCCTGGCACAGAGAGCCTGTCCCAGGCTACAGGTGAAGTTGGGGTGCCTGTCTTCACTATATAAACTTTCTGGTGTAATGCTGACTCTTCCCAGGTAAATTTTAAAACATTAACAACGAATTACAAAGTCTTTCATATAAGGTTGTTAGGTCTCTCACTATCAGCTTAGCGTTTGACTTCGGCTACACTCATGTTTTTACCCAAAATTGTGTGCTTTGATTTTACAGAGCCATTGAGGCTTGTCTGCTTACCTTTGACGGAGAGAATGCGCATACATTCACACATGTGAATGGTAATAAATTCGGTGCTGTGTTGTTTACATCGAGTGACAGAGAATCCCTAGCCACATCTCCTTCTCTTGAGTCGCCCCCTAGGGTAAGTGTCTGAGTAACATTGATCCTATTATCCTCTATTCTATTCATATACTCGTATCAGAAATCTTATGATCCAGTGATATTTAAACTTTAAACGATAAACGATTTGAGATAAACACATTTTATATTAGTTTATTTTACAATATGCAGTCCGTGCGAGTAAGATTTCATCCATTTGAGCCTCCTTTGTATCCATATTATAGCCAAGTTTCTCAACAATCATAAGGAAATTAACGTCCAATGTTGTATTGCTAGTGTTACAGTTAGATATAGTGTAATATGATATAGTATTACACATTGTATACAGCAGTTGCATGTAGTATATTTATTATGACTCTGGTTGTAGTGTGAGAGTACAGTAATGTCGAGAGGTGATGAGGTAGATAATGATTGTGATGGACAGTTAGACGAGGAGATATGTGACTCTATAGATAACGATGAGGATGGTCTTATAGATGAAGATTGTGCTAGTATGTACTACACCTACTAATATCTGCTCCTTGATAATGATAAATTCATTTCTGAAAGTTTGAGTGAAGCAGCCGGTTTGTTCAAGAGTTCCCTAAAAAGACTATATATTATATTAGTATGATAAATTACCTGAATAAAATTTTACTTTGCTTTATATTAATGAGTGGTAACATTGCAAGTGCGCCGGATGGGTGGGATGAATATTTCATTGCATCAAATATATATTTGTTTTCTACCTCCTAAACACATGATTATTCATATTACAGGCAGCACTGGACAGGCTAGAGGTAGAACTTATGTCATTGTGTATCCAGATAACTCCAAGTCTGACGGCAACACTGGTGATCTTAACAAACTAGAACTCTATATATCACCGCAGAACATAGAGGTTGGTACTGCTTTTACAATTACTGACAAGCTATGACAGCTATCAAAATCATTTGTGGTACTTACCTACAACGGATCATCTCAATTTGAAGTTGATAAGTTCAGCTAAGTAATTTCTCAATGAATGCAAACGACAATGCTAATACTGTTTTGTACATGGATATAACATACATTGGAATGAACAAAATATTACCTCAAGCCATGAAATTTTGAAATATATGGCCCCAAAAAATGAAAGCAACCGAGAAATAAAGATAGATGTGCCTGAACAGTTAGTTAAATATAAAGTATATTCTGTTCCTGAAAGATCTTTAGCCATGGCCGCTTTATTTATCGGATCTAAGAAGAGCTTAGCAAAATTTGCAAACTTTTTGTCCATTAGTTATCCGTCTGCGGGTTAAATGTAGACAAGCCTGTAGTGGAATGTTAACAAAGTCCCATAGGGAATGTCTTTACTAGATCATCTTTTATCTCAATCTGCTGCTTATTCTTCTATTTTTTTGTGTTCAGGACAATGTAAGTGTGAACATCGATAAGTAAGACAAACATTACGCTGTATCAGTATAATACTGATACAGTGGTTTATAATGAGACAATGGTAACATATTGATACAGGTATTGGGCTCCTCTGCTATCTATTACATTAATGAATCCCTTGGGAATGAGATTTACAATAAACTATCCCCATAAGCGTGATCCTCTAACAATATACAAATACATTGATAACATATATCTAACTCTCAGGATGGGCTGCATGAATGCTATCCTCAAAACATTATGTATCATTGCCGTGAGATAAATAGTGATGTCAAGTCCACATTAGTGAAGTTTTACTACTCGTATTGTTGCCGTTACAAACATTATAGAATCTTTTGAGTTATCAAAGTAACATGTGTAATCTACAGCTCTAAATGCATGCAGACTTTTTGTTTCATTCATGGAGTGTGCTCCTGTACGCAAAAGTTTTACCCGACAATGTGATTAATTGAGCTATCCCGGAAGCTGTGTGCTTTTCTGAATTATGACCCAAACGATTTTTGACCTGAAAGGTAACCTCAAAGTTTTAACCCCTCAATCTAACGCTGCTATCATATTTATACCTGAGGCTTCTACTTAAAGATGGAGAGAGATTATCATATACATACAGATGTGGATAGAGCTAGCTGTGTTTCCCCTCAGCCGCCTTTTCTACTTCGCTAAAAGTACAGCAAGATTATATTATATCATTGAGCTTTTCAGCTGTTTGGCTCCTATGCTCCTATGGACTGGAAAACTGGTATAAGAACTTTCAACATTGATTACTTTGATAACTATTTATAACTTATTTTCAGGCCAGTACATCGGTAACAGTGAGTAACCCGTTAGGTACATACACTACTACTGTAAATGCTCAGGCACTGATGACCACACAGATTGATATACCCATCGAGTTCAGACTGCCACGTAAGTCTATCTAAAACTCCCTCTGTTCTACTGTCAGCAGGCAATGACATGCTAATATTCATTCATGAAACTATCCCACTATGAAGTTTGTGATTATCATTCTACTGTTAATTTGCTTCTGGCCAAGTCCATACATTGTAAGAGAAATATGCATGAAGTTGTGTCCCCTATATACATGGGCACACAACTCTATTGCTCAACTGAGCCCTATATCTGGTTATGAGATAACAGTAAGATGATAACCTTATTGATTCAGTGAATAGTGATATTGTATTATCATCTCCGCTCATATCTCATTATAGTCGGAGATAGATTTTCTCCTAGTTATCCCTGCATATCTGAGGGATATATCTATTACATTTATATAGTTACCCATGCTTGAACTCATATGCATGTGTGAATTATACTTTTAGAGGGCTCAGGAAAATACAACAAAGGTCTACTGATAGAGGCATCGGATGATATTGTCGTATATGCTATGAATAAGATAAGATTCTCATCAGAATCATATCTGGCTATACCTGTGGATGTCACTGGATACGATTACTTTACTATTTCTACTGAAGTCACTGATGGCAGTAAGTGTGTAATGTGTGTAATGTATTGCCTCATATCATATCATCAACTCTCAACTTTATTTTCATTTACCATAACGCGTTGTTTTCAATATATCTGACTGTAGTCGTGAAGCTGGGTGCTGGCTATACCAAACTGTACGAGGAGAAAACTTCATTGATGGCTAATTTACTTATATTAAATTCCGCACTTGGTGTTGATAGGCCTATTTGTACATTTGGCGTATATGACCACTTTTCACAGGTATTCAAATCTGTGAAACCAATGGCTTCTTAGATCTTAGTCGTATATTTAATATCTTTTGGATAATTTTCAGTTATTTCTTCTATTTTGTATTTGTGATGACCATCGATTGATGTGTACTGATTTGTATGAATAGATGACGTAGCTGAGTTTGCAGTTTGTGCCTCAGAGACCGGTATCACTGAACTAGATATAACACTAGCTGATATTAGTGGTGTTAGTGTTAATTATGAAGGACAGAGCTACGGACGCGCTCAGGTAACCGTTATATTAATCTACCTACATACACATACACTGTTATATACTCTACATAGCACTTAAAAACAACTACTGGAATTTGTAGCCCATTCAGTGTTATAGAAGAAGTGCTGTAGTTAACAGCTCAGCAGCCCTCACTTTTGGCGTGTGTATCGAAGCTGTGGTACTTGTAATGTAGTTGTGGTAGTGCATATGACTAGATGCCCATAAATATGTGCTATATCGAAATATGAGGTACCCGATACACAAAAAGTATTGATCAGCATAATTTTTGCCCTTTATGCTACTTGAAGGTAGCTAATTTAAAAAGTATCTACATGTACCTGTAGTTTCAATCGATTTTTGTGATTTTACAACGGAGAGAAATCGCATAAACTTCTTTAAATAAATGTAGCTAAATCAATTGGAAGATTGATGAGTGTGAAACTTTTTTGCATGTATGGCAGCCTTAGAGCCCCTAGGGTAGTGTGATGTACCATTGTTTTATCACTGAACTGAGCAGGTGCCATTTTTGATGGCTGCGTGTACAGGTATTTTTATGTTTTGTAGACAATCAGCACTAGTTTGATACAGTATGAGTGTCTACAGATTCAGAGTGGTACTGATCTTACTGGATCCAGGGTTAGCAGCACTAACCAGAAGCGTGTATCTGTATTCTCAGGTTAGTTCGCTGCCGTATACTCCTTAATACTACTACTACTACTACTACTACCTCTTCTCTCCTCTGCTCTACTGTATACACGTGTACTTGTTGGTTTGTAGAGAGTATAAATGTGAAACTGGGATCCTATGGGTTCTAGTAGCTACGAAATTCATAAATACAGTAGCTAAGAAATTAGTATTAGGAGGGGAGGTGGTATAATAAGTGTTCAAACTGTACCATCAGAATTCTACCCTGTTGCCCACCTATCCATCCCTTTTCTCTGCAAACAGCTTGATCTATATGAGACATATTTATCACAGCTTATTTTTGTATTGACTTATCAGCTGCAATTGTTCTCTTCTTGCAGGTAATCGTAGACCAATAATCGGCGGTGGATCTGCCAGAGATCATATTGTGGAGCAAATTCCACCTCTGACTGCCTGGGGTAGAGAATTCTACACCAATCCTATACAGGTAAAAATGTACGGCTGACATCACTTTCTGTGTGGATACTTTGCATGGGCTGACTTACTTTTGTGTCAGGGTTTTCTGGTACATGTATATTGGTTAAATGGGTGAACTCAAACTAGTTTGAACATGTAGCTGAACAATAGAGTCTCAAAGTATCATTGTTATACATGTAGCATCAATTCACCTGTTTTGGTAGAAGCAAAATTACAGATGCTAAGCTGAGACAAAATTCCCGTTTTCATCTTGAGAACTTCTGATGGAGACTGAATGTAACACTGCAGTATTGTTTACTGTTTGTGTATGTGTATGTTGTTGATTCTGGTTATTAGAGAGATGGTACAGAAGGTAGCACTAGAGGAGATATATTCAGAGTTGTGGCTTCTTCAGATAACACTGTCGTTACTGTATCCAGTACTGGTGCTACGGTAAGTCATATACCGCCATATTTTTGCCAAATTCTGTAATTATAAATTATTATTCAAGTACATGTATATGCTGTTCAAGTTCAATAATGACCTCGTATGCATAGTAATACATAAGTGATCTGACCTTTTCTATTCCGATTTCCTATCTGGTCTCATGGCTATTCATCACCCATGTCAGTAATAAACGGGGACTCAACCAGAACCACTGATTGGCATCTCGAACATTACTGTTGGAACACTCTGTAGTGACATCACTGTAGTATCTGTAGTTTGTGACTTTGTTGTTGTGGTACAGGCTGGAACATACAACATACCATCTGCTGGAGGTTTTATGGAGTTTGATATTCCCAGTGATGAGTACACCATGATGTCATCTAATGAACCTATTCTTCTGGCTCAATTCACTAAAACACAGCTTAACAACGATCAGAACAGAGATAAGGGTGAGCGAGGCACACACAACACCAACGACAGCATGCTGCTGATGTACCCTGACCCTCCCCCACAGATCATTCTAGGGCTGATATTTCGGTATCAAATCATCTTCTGAGGTCGGCAGCAGCATGGGTTCACACTAATAACCATGGCAGTGTTGGCTTTGAAATATTATTCTACCTGTAGAGTTTTCTTCTCCTTGTGCATGATGGGACAACCCCAAAACATCTCAAATGTACATGCGGTGAGAATCAATAATTGGAGGAAAGCACATTTTGAGAATAATGTAAGACACAAAAAGAGAGGCCGCATAAGCTGTTCCGTTTGACATTTACTGTACCGGTATATATATGTCTGCAAGTTACAATTGACAACTCAAGCTTTATTTTTCAGGAGATCCATCTATGACTTTGGTGGTACCGAAGGAGGCGTGGTCAAATGATTACAGATTTGTCTCCCCACTCAGTGGACAGGAAGCTCCTGAGTGAGTTAACTATGATAACTGCTATGTCAATGTATTTATATACAAGTACTGTAACTACAACATCTGTTACAACTTTAGTCCAGTGCTATTTTACCAGAATCATGTGGTGAGGATGAGCATATACGCACTTCCATCTAAGGAAAACTTTCCACTGCCTTAATCTCAACACTCTGACATCGGGATAGTGACTCCTGTTGTTTATAATAATTTTATATTGTAGCTGATACATGATGATTTTGTATTATTCATGTGTATAGGTCGACAGATGCTAACAAGGTATACTTACCATACACCAGTAGAATGTCTATTATCATTGAGACACAGTTCATCTCTAAGCTCAGATACAGGACTGTAGATACCCTGTTCTCAGATGAGTTCCCAGCAGCTCAGTGGGTCAGCATACCTAACACTAATCCATCAGTGTCAGCTACTACTGTCGATGTGGAATTCGGTAAATATCACATTCGCTTATAACCACTATGTTAGTGCCTCAATACCTCAGCTCCTACAAGTGTTGTTGAGTTTACATGGAATATATTCAGGATATAACAGAGCCAAGCTTTAGTTGTCTGCGACCAGTTGACACTCTGATTTCATGAGTTGAAGGGTTAATGAAGTTTGACAAATTTGCAATCATTGAACTCTGTTATCATACCCAACCATACTACCATCGACCTGGTGCATCTACTGTCTCGATGAGCTATAATAGCTTGAGTGGACATACCCAAATCAAGGATGAAATGTGTGTATGTTTATGCTGTTTGATGATGATGATGGATGCATTGATGATTGTCTATTGTCAGGTCAGAACTATGTAACAGCAGCAGATGATAATATATTCTCTGCTATGATATATGGAGCTGCAGACAGAGAGTTCTATGCTAATCCTATATCACTGAAGTTATCACAGGGTACATGTGAACAGAGTGTATCTGTATCCGGTGATGGTGTAGATAATGATTGTGATGATGTCACTGATGAGGAGATATGTAACGGATTAGGTGAGTCCTCGTTACTGCAGCAACGCTGTATCTTAGGTGTATCATAGGTGTATCCCAGGTGTATCCGAGGTGTATCCGAGGTGTATCCTAGGTGTATCTGAGGTGTATCCTAGGTGTATCCTAGGTGTATCCTAGGTGTAAGCTAGGTATATCTTAGGTGTATCTGATCCTCTATTACATACTAATACTATGTGTGTTCAAGAGTGTGTGAGGCTTTAATTGCATGTCAACGCATCAGCACATCATGATAAGTAATAGATTGTTTGCTGTGTATATGTTACTAATACATTCACATCTCATTTTTATTAGGTATTGGTAAGTGATTATTATCAGATACTAAAGTGTTCTTCAGTCACACCACACCATCCGACATCACCCTTACAACTCGTATGTCTGTCAGTCGTCAGTTGTCTCCGAAAGCTTCATAGTATTCTGTAGACAATATTTTAGTAAAACATTTTTTGACGGTGATTTGTTTGGCTGTTTTTCTAATTATTGCATCAAAACATTCATGGTGTAGGTTTAAGTTATGGTCTAGCTAGACTGATTATAGCAGATGACAATGTAATTGAATATGTGACGACCCATATGGTTATTGTTCAATGTAACTTTCATTTCTCGTATCATTTGAGTGAGTATATACACAGATCTTGGGTTTTTCTGATTTAAGCCAGCTCATTTCTATCTTCATGGTGGTCCGCGTGGACAATATGTGGCGTTTCTTTTGACTGCATCTGCAGTTCCATCAGTACTTGCCGCGCTGTATATGTGATCTCAGTGTAATTTGGTATAACGTTTCCATTTATTATGTTATTCGCGATTTTCATATTCACATCATACACAAGTGATTCACAAAAAATGATCATTACAGTGACAGAAATTGTTTTATATGAGCCAGTCAGCAAATAGGTAACTTGACAAGCAAATGAATGAAAAACTTACTTTATTATATTTTCTTTCTGCAGACGATGATAATGATGGCTTGATTGATGAGGACTGCGCAGATCAACCCACAGCTTTCAGATATCTGTTTACCTTCATGGATAATATTGTAGAATATCCACTCTATCAACCTC
>ERZ1740059.833-NODE-833-length-15696-cov-10.982162_pt1 | contig 15696 bp, 9 predicted proteins | sample MGYA00581744_ERZ1740059 | MGnify/ENA primary metagenome ERZ1740059 (study PRJEB43018, sample SAMN04849738) | marine metagenome | isolation source: floating plastic debris | place: Pacific Ocean | collected 2008-08-28 | study: EMG produced TPA metagenomics assembly... | reverse complement strand
ACCAGGCCAGCCAGGATTCCCTGGAGATCAAGGACAACCAGGAGAGAGAGGAGAACCAGGTCAGCCTGGAAGAGATGGTAACCCAGGTAGAGATGGTGAGAGAGGACAAAATGGCCTACCTGGTAATGATGGAAGACCAGGTGAACAAGGAGCACCTGGTACACCTGGCTTTGATGGACAGCCTGGAGCACCTGGTACACCAGGTCTTGATGGAGCAAAGGGAGACAGCGGAGCACCAGGACAAGATGGCAGAAACGGGAATGATGGACAGCCAGGAAGGGATGGAAATCCTGGTCAAGATGGAAGCCCTGGAGTACCTGGAACACCAGGCTTTGATGGTCAACCAGGTGCGTAAACGCGTCAGTGCTTGGTGTGCAAATATTACAGTTGTTGTATGTTGACGCACACCTACCCTCATGCCAACTTCTTGACCATAAATATTAGCATGTGAAATGAACTACTGCAGCTGGTATAGTAGGTTTGAATTGTTAATAAACAGAATTTATGAGGCCCACTTTCATGCCGAGCCCTGATGAGTATTTTACCCATGATTCTAGTAAAAATACCCGGCAAGATGAAAATTAACACGGAATTCAATTTAGCTACCTTGCTCAAGTTGGTTATTATCACTGAAATAAATAGAAGCTAACATCAATTTTGGAATTTTTTCATAAATAAGCTGTAAGGTTTGAAAAATCTAATACTTAGTTAATCTGCCATTTTAAATTCCAATAAAATATTTATATTTGTAGGGTAGGCTGTATTGCATTCAGATTGCACCTTTGGTCCTACATTATCTGTTTTTTGTAGTGATGATGATGTACATTTATCATGTTTTTAGGTGAGCGTGGACTAACCGGTGCACCTGGTCAGCGTGGGTCTGATGGAAATCCAGGACAGGATGGTGCACCTGGAATCCCCGGTAATGATGGAAGACCTGGAGCTCAAGGAAGACCAGGAGAGGATGGTCAGCCAGGAAATCCTGGTCAAGATGGAAATCCTGGTGAGAGAGGAGAGCCAGGAACACCTGGTGCACCTGGACAACCTGGTAACCCAGGTCAAGATGGTTTGAATGGAAATGATGGATTTCCTGGCCAGCCAGGTCAGCCTGGTCAACCAGGTACAGCCGGTGAAAGAGGATTGCAAGGAGAACCAGGTCAGCCTGGAAGAGATGGTAACCCAGGTAGAGATGGTGAGAGAGGACAAAATGGCCTACCTGGTAATGATGGAAGACCAGGTGAACAAGGAGCACCTGGTACACCTGGCTTTGATGGACAGCCTGGAGCACCTGGTACACCAGGTCTTGATGGAGCAAAGGGAGACAGCGGAGCACCAGGACAAGATGGTAGAAGTGGAAATGATGGACAGCCAGGAAGGGATGGAAATCCTGGTCAAGATGGTAACCCAGGACAAGATGGACAGCCAGGTACTAATGCTGTAAAACATTAATCATCATAAAGATAGTAATAATAATCTGCCATTTTATGCTGGAACTCTTTCAATCTAAATTTTAGACCATAATGATGATCCCTCTTTTTCCTTTTTATTTGCATTGCGGTATTCTAACACCCCAACACAGACATTGATGTTTCTAGACTGGCAGTTGTGTGCTTCTTCCTATTTTAAATTACAATCCTCTGACCTCTGTCACAGCCCTAGGTCCAAATCAGATTAAATCAGAGCCATCAACAAACCAATCAGACTTCAAATTTGGTAGGTTATTGCACCGATTGGTTAGCTGGTAGGTTTTACAGTCTTGTGGAAATGCTGTTTGAACAATATGCTGCCAGTAGGTGTTCTATACGCAATGCAAAATTGAGGGTGGAGTAGTGGCACTATGGGAGTTTGCTAAATACAAACTTTTTAAAACCCAATGGCCAATCTAGAAACCTCAATGTCTATGCACCCCGCACACTCCCAATTATTTCAACTTAATAGTTATGCACAAATACATTGTGTTTCATTGGAAAATCCACCTATGTACCAATTTCCGTTCCATTGTATATTCTTGGTTATTTCAGATGATTGACCTTCTTATGCAGGTCAATCACCAGAAATATCTCAGTGCTAAGCAGTCAAAAAATTATTGTCTTGATTCATCGGATATATGGTATTTAAATAATTTCCACAATATGGTTTCTTTTTTAGGCCAAAGAGGTTTTGATGGGCAGCCAGGACAACCAGGAGCTCCGGGTCAGCCAGGATTTCTCGGAGATCAAGGACAACCAGGAGAGAGAGGAGAACCAGGTCAACCTGGAAGAGATGGTAACCCAGGTAGAGATGGTGAGAGAGGACAAAATGGCCTACCTGGTAATGATGGAAGACCAGGTGAACAAGGAGCACCTGGTACACCTGGCTTTGATGGACAGCCTGGAGCACCTGGTACACCAGGTCTTGATGGTACAAAGGGAGACAGCGGAGCACCAGGACAAGATGGCAGGAACGGAAATGATGGACAGCCTGGAAGGGATGGAAATCCTGGCCAAGATGGTAACCCAGGACAAGATGGACGCCCAGGTAAACATCAATTTTGAATTAAGTTGCTCAAGATCTTCACTTAATATATAATAATATGAGTTTATTTATATCTATATATATATATATATATATATACACCTTATAGTTCAGTTCAGCTAGCCATATGACACTTTTTTAGTATAAATTCATAGAAATTCAAAAATATTTATTGGTTGAAATAAAATGAATTGTTTTATATTTGCTACACTGTTGTATGCTCATTTATTTTCACCAATGCATTATTGGATGAATTTGACTGTAGCTATAGTTTTCCACTAGATAAGACAAAATGCTGTCAATTGACTTACCTCTGGAATGTCCTTTCAACTAACTGGTACTGTATACTGCATTTTGATCACAGGTGCTGCTGGAAACCCTGGTCGAGATGGATTTGATGGTAGACCAGGAGAAAGAGGACAGAATGGACTGCCTGGTAACCCCGGCTTGCCAGGGCTGAAGGGAGATTCAGGCACACAAGGAATAGATGGGGCCCCAGGTCTAGATGGAGCTCCTGGGCAACCTGGCAATGATGGTAACCCTGGCCAGAGAGGAGAAAATGGGCAACCTGGTAACCCCGGCCGTGATGGAAATCCTGGTGCAGATGGGCTCCCTGGCAATCCTGGTCAACAAGGACTGCCAGGAAATGACGGATTCCCAGGTCAACCAGGAAATCCAGGTGCACAGGGACAGCCTGGAAGACCAGGTGATCAAGGAAGAGTTGGAAACCCAGGAAGTGATGGTCAGCCAGGGCTACCAGGAGAGAAGGGAGCATCAGGCCAACCAGGTACACCAGGATTTAGAGGAAATGATGGAGCACCCGGACGAAATGGACTAGATGGATTCCCTGGTCAACCCGGTCAAGATGGTGAGCCAGGTGCACCTGGAACCCCCGGGAGAGATGGCAATCCAGGTCAAAATGGTAACCCAGGAGATCAAGGTTCACAAGGAGAACCTGGGCAACCAGGATTACCTGGGCAGGATGGAAGACCTGGTGATCGAGGACAGCCAGGCTCCCCCGGATTCCCAGGGAACCCAGGTCAGCGTGGACAACCCGGAGATCGAGGACAGGATGGAAACCCAGGTCAACCAGGAAGTGATGGTGCTCCTGGTAATGACGGTCAACCCGGATTCCCAGGACAAGATGGCAGACCAGGAAATCCTGGAAACGATGGGGCACCGGGTGACAGAGGATTCCCTGGCCAGCCAGGACAACCTGGACAGCAAGGTGATCGAGGTCAAGATGGTCAACCTGGACGACCAGGTCAACAGGGCACACCTGGACAGCCTGGAAATGATGGATTCCCCGGCAATGCAGGAGCTCCAGGCCAGCGCGGAAATCCTGGACGAGATGGTAATCGTGGCCTCCCTGGTCAACCAGGAGCGCCTGGACAAGATGGCTTACAAGGTAATCCTGGAAATCCTGGCTCAGATGGAAGACCAGGCCAACCAGGCCAACAAGGCTTTCCTGGTCAGCCAGGACTTCCAGGGAATGCAGGAGAAGCCGGTCAACCTGGTGAACTAGGATCTCCGGGCCAACCTGGTAACCCTGGTCGTGATGGAAATCCTGGACAGAGGGGTGCTCCTGGTCAGCCAGGAATCAAAGGAGACTCTGGAACAGAGGGACAAAGAGGGCAGAATGGACTTCCAGGAAATGATGGATCTCCTGGTCAGCCTGGGCAACCAGGTAATCCTGGTAATGACGGACGCCCAGGAGATAGAGGTTCACCTGGTAACCCAGGTCAACGTGGAAATAATGGACAGCCTGGAGAGGCTGGTCGACCTGGACAAGATGGATTCGATGGACGTCCCGGCAATCCTGGGCAAGATGGTAACTCAGGAGCTCCAGGAAGGGATGGTAACCCTGGACAGCCTGGTAATGATGGTGCACCAGGCCGCCCAGGATTTGATGGTCAACCTGGACAAAGAGGTTCTCCGGGACAGAGAGGTGAAAACGGGCAACCTGGGTCAGATGGATTACCTGGACAACCTGGAGTAAATGGTCAACCTGGCAATCCAGGCAGAGATGGTTGGTAAAGCTCTCTCACGAAGTAATAATCCGGTCCCTTGTTTTCGACAGTGCAAACTATAATATTTGAAAATCATTATGTTACCCAATGAAGATTGCACATACATGTAGTGCGAAGCTTATCCAATGATACAGTGCCTGACAGGTTAATAACACAACAGCTTGAGAACATCCGTCTCTGTTTTGAGTTGTCTGCTAGTCTGATATGCCACAAAAAATGATTATTAATTTGTGAGTCTTCTTAGTAGACCTGCACAATACTAGACTGCAAGAACTATACACGAATAACTTCACTCAAGAAAATCCTCTGTACCACTCATGTACTCTGCAGGCCCGCTGCAGGATGAAAGTTCGATTAGAATCAAAATCTTGTGATTTATTTCATTAATCACGTATTTGCTTAATTCGACAAAGATAGATTGTAGTATGTCAAAAATTAAATGTCCAATGTATTTGAACTGTTCAAAGTAGGTCTCTATATTAAATTATGTAGATATTATCATCCTGCAGGGTGAAATAGTAGAATAGGTTGTACACAGCCTAAGTTTAGCCTTTCATATTACTGCTCAGAGATCTGCAAAGAAAAACTGGCTGAAAATTTCAGGAATTTTATTCTTCACCACATGCGGTCAGATACTGCAACTCTGGGGGTGACTTGCCCAAAACCAACTAAAAAAACACCTTGTGAATAGGGTTGTCATTGTGAAGAGGTAATTTGATAGTAGTTTTGTACACTGGATGATTACTTGGTGAGATTTCCGTTCAAAAATTGCAAATAAAAAGGGGTGCCAACTATCGAGTGGAAGCAGTGAAATGGGGTGCAAACCTCATGCTTTAACTAAGCCTTGCAGTGGATTTTAGTCCATTCCCTTCTTGGACTGCAACCTTTTTTACTTCCCCAATTTATTGATATCATTTTGTGCAGGCTGATGCGAAACTAGAGTCAAAAGTCCTACTATGCTTAATATTTCTCTTAAAACTAGCCGTTCCTTGTTCAAAATAAGGGACATAAATGTGCAGCCTATTACAAAACATATGCGCTTTTTGTTTTGCAGGGAATCCAGGACAGCAGGGGTCACCAGGTTCACAGGGATTTCCAGGTAGTCCAGGTGAGCCCGGAAGTCAAGGTGAACAAGGACAGCCCGGATTTCCAGGTCAACCTGGTACAGCTGGACAACCCGGGTTTCCTGGACAGCCGGGTCAACCAGGTGAAAGAGGATCACAAGGAGAGCCTGGTCGCCCTGGCCAAGATGGCCTTCCCGGTCAAGATGGACAACCTGGCCAGCCTGGAGTACCTGGACAAGATGGTTTTCCTGGGAACGATGGACAACGTGGTCAACCTGGAGTTGCTGGACAACGCGGTCAGCCCGGTACCCCAGGTGCACCAGGTGAAGATGGACAGATAGGAGCAACAGGAAGAGTGGGAAACCCTGGGCGAGACGGTAACCCTGGTCAACCAGGAAATCCTGGAAGTCCAGGTAACCCAGGTAACCCAGGAGACAGAGGTCAGCAAGGGCTACCTGGATCTGATGGACAGCCTGGTAGAGATGGTGACCGTGGTTCACCAGGACAAGTTGGTGCACCTGGACAACCCGGTTTCCCTGGTCAAGATGGGCTACCTGGTTCTGCTGGTGAGCCTGGTTCACCTGGTCAACAGGGTGAGCAAGGGTTTCCTGGGCAACCTGGTTTGCCTGGATTCCCAGGACAGCCTGGATTACCTGGCCAAGCAGGGGAGCAAGGAACGCCAGGCAACCAAGGAGCACCTGGAACCCCCGGAAGAGATGGTCAAGATGGTACACCTGGTCAACGGGGAGAAATAGGAGCACCAGGGGTAAATGGTGTAACTGGAGAGCCCGGTGCGCCTGGACTACGTGGAAATCCTGGGCGTGAGGGAGTTCCAGGACCACAAGGTGCTGCAGGTGAAAGAGGATTTGATGGACAACCTGGTATAAATGGAAGGCCAGGAGACCCTGGTCTACCTGGTAGTGATGGACAGCCCGGAGCCCCAGGAGCACCTGGGGAGCAGGGCCTGTCTGGTCAGCAAGGAGAGCGAGGATTTCCTGGACAGCCAGGACAGCCTGGAGCCCCAGGTCTTCCAGGCTCTAAAGGAGAATCACACAAGGGAGATATAGGTGCAACTGGATTGCGGGGCTTGAAAGGGGAAAGTGGGGCATATGGAGAAGCTGGAGCAACTGGACTTCAAGGTTTGCCTGGTGTCCCTGGATCACCTGGCTTGCCCGGTAATAATGGAGCACCTGGCTTACCTGGGCGACCAGGCTTGCCTGGAGCTCAAGGAGATGTTGGGGCAAATGGTCTTGATGGAGAGGCCGGTGCAACTGGGGCAGTTGGAAATCCAGGTGCACCTGGTGAACCTGGTATGCCAGGTTTCCGTGGTGAGCCTGGCTTGCCTGGAGCACCTGGTGAAGATGGTCAGATCGGATCAACCGGGTCCCCAGGACCACGGGGAATTGATGGTGGACCGGGATTGCCTGGAAGCCCAGGTCTGCCTGGATTGAAAGGAGAACCAGGAAGTGGTGTTGGAAAGGATGGTTTGCCTGGAGATACTGGAGCACCAGGAGTCCCAGGACTACCTGGTACTAAAGGAGATGCCGGACAGCCAGGAAGACCTGGGCTGCGAGGTCTTAAGGGAGAGTCTGGTGCATTTGGCAATAATGGCGCAACTGGGGCGAGAGGATTTCCTGGATTTCCGGGTCAACCAGGAGAACCAGGACTCCCTGGTTTCCCAGGCATTAAAGGAGAACCTGGAGATGGAAAACATGGTGAAGCAGGTGCCCCTGGATCTCCAGGTGTACCAGGGCTACCAGGTGCTAAGGGAGATAGAGGATTCCCTGGACTACCAGGAGATGGCTTTGATGGTGAAACTGGAGCAACCGGAGCAACTGGACGTGATGGTAGAATTGGTGCAACTGGACAGCGAGGTATTCCAGGCTTGCCAGGAGCCCCAGGGGATAGTGCAGATGGAACACGAGGTGCCACAGGAGCCACAGGTAGGCCAGGAGCTCCCGGGTTGAAAGGTGACAAAGGAGCTGGCAGAGATGGTGCTCCAGGTAGAATTGGTGCCACTGGATCCCAAGGAGCAACAGGAGAAGCTGGAATACCTGGATTACCTGGAAAGAATGGAGAAGACGGTTTCCCAGGAGTAAAGGGAGAACCAGGAATACCTGGAATATCAGGAGGGGACACTGGATCAACTGGTGCAACAGGTGCCACAGGAGCTCTTGGATTCCCTGGAGCTCCTGGAATGAAGGGAGAATCAGGAATCCCAGGCTATGTTGGTCGTGATGGAGAGACTGGAGCTCCAGGACCTGCTGGTTTACAGGGTCGCGATGGCCGTGACGGACCCAAAGGAGATAGAGGAGAAACAGGAGAGAAAGGAATGAGAGGATTGCCTGGCGATGGAGGTCCCGGCTCTGTTGGTGCTACTGGACTAAAGGGCTCGCGGGGTCTTCCAGGATTGAAGGGAGATGCTGGCTCACAAGGATTTGATGGAGCAACTGGATTGACTGGTGCACCAGGAATTAAGGGTGACCCAGGTTTACCAGGTAAAATGATAATGAAATTCCATTTTGCTTTCAATGTGAAAAACAAAACTCTTCTGGTTACAAATCCAATCTGAGGTCAATGTCAATTTTTGTCATTTATTCCTTGTTGGATTCAGTGGAGCGTCATGTCATTGATTTGCAATTCGATATTGATGGTAGCTTTTGAACATCCTGCTAAATAAGCCCGAATAAAATTCTTCCACAATGAATGAAAGGGCTGTAACTGAAAGTTGTGAAATCATTTAACTTATAGACTGTTGTAAAACTTTCAGCATGAGAAAGCGATATTGATCTTTTGCATAGCGTCATGTGATGAAACGCAATTAATTCATGATGTTTTTGCTGCAATTGATTATAAAATTAAAAATCTCAAGTTTTGTGATACTAACCATTTTTGCACTTTTTTTCTAAAATTGGTGTATTTTTATAACTGCTGCAGTGGTCACAATAGCTGGTTGTAGCCAGTTTTCATGCACAAAACCCTATTGGTGGCGTATTCAGCTTATTCACTCTGAACTCCTTGAATTTCTTTAGATCTAGAGCCCACACTTTGAGACTTGGAAGACGAAGTCCGCAACATGTATCTCTTATGTGAAAAATTGATAAATTTGGACTTCCAAAATGTCGGGACATAATTTTTGGGGGTTGATGAAGCGCTACAGATTTTTTGAGGCGATGTAGTTTTGGGTGCGACTATAGCAGTTTTCAGCGATTTTAAAGCACATAAAATTCAAAAGCAAAATTATTCATAATATCATAGGTGGAAACACATAGTTTTATGATTGTTTTCAAACATCAATTTCCCAAGTGACACCCTGTTCCCAGAAGAGAGAATTTCCTTTTAATCGTTTATTTTGCTTATTGTCACATTGCAAACAAAGTTGAGACTTAAAATGATTTTTAGAATTATAGGTCCTACCCCGGTTCTACAGTCCAGCCCTTTCCATCGGTAAAGAACATGAAAATTTTTGCATTAATTATTTTCTCCTGTTAGCTGTTACCACCCCATTAGATTACTATAATAATAGAAGTAGTAATATGGAATTAATGAATTGTGACATAACATTAAAATGATAAAGTACTATGGAAACAACACTAACGCTATCTTTGTATCACAGGTTTACCTGGAGTGACAGGAGCTAGAGGATTACAAGGTGAGAAAGGTGTCGGTGGGCAAGGAGGTCCTGGTGCTACAGGACCACAAGGTGATAGAGGTGAGCCTGGGCTGCAAGGATTGCCTGGTGTTGCTGGACAGATTGGTTTACCTGGAGATCGTGGTTTCACAGGCAGTGCTGGTTTACCAGGAGACACTGGATCATTCGGTCAGAAGGGTGACAGAGGTGCACCTGGGGCTCCTGGCTTATTGGGCCTAACAGGTGCCACAGGTCAAAGAGGTCAGAAGGGAGAGCCAGCTGGATTTTCAGGCGGTGGAAATGGAGTTGGAGCCACAGGATTCACAGGTGCACAAGGACCACAAGGAAACCCGGGTGCCCCTGGTGTTAAAGGTGAGCCTGGAACAGATGGAGCTGATGGTTTATCTGGTTCTGATGGATTAAATGGGGCAAAGGGAGAGGCTGGCGCTCCAGGTTTAGCTGGCGCGGATGGTAAGCAGGGTGCCAAAGGGGCACCTGGTAGCAAGGGAGAGGCTGGTAATCCAGGTCCTAAAGGTCAAGTAGGTGAGCCTGGAAAAGATGGAGCTGCTGCTGGAGCCGGAGCTACTGGTGCCTCAGGAGCTCGAGGACTGCCAGGTCAGAAAGGAGAAGCTGGACTACCTGGAGTTACAGGAGAGCAAGGTAGTCCCGGACTGGCAGGAGCACAAGGTCTCAAAGGTGAACAGGGTGCAGTTGGAGCCACTGGGCAGATGGGAGAAGTTGGGGCTAAAGGTTTGCAAGGCGGAGTTGGTGCAGTAGGAGCTACTGGAGCACAGGGAGAGACTGGCTTACAGGGAGCTAGAGGAATAGCAGGTCAAACTGGCCTGAAAGGTGTTCAAGGAGATCAAGGAATCAAAGGACAGCGTGGTGATAAGGGACTCACTGGTGATACTGGCCTCAAAGGATTAACAGGTGCTGATGGAAAGGACGGAAAGTTTGCTGTAACGGTCAACGAGTGTATGACAAATAATGGTGGCTGCTCTGATATCTGTATCGATGCTCTTGGAGGTTACTACTGCACATGTGGAGAAGGAAAAGAGTCACGACCTTCTACCGCTACTTGTGCTGGTTAGTGGGTTATTATAGCTTTATTAGTCTGCAAGGAGCTCTTTGCGGTCTCATTTTGGATGACACTAGAAGAAAATCCATGGTATATATTATGAACTTGAACTGTTCGCTTGATCGTTGTGATAGAACCTGTTGCAGTTGCAGCTTATATGATGTTTCCAAAAATTATGACATTCCTTTTTATTTGTTGATGCAAACAGTACAGTTTATTGATTTCATGATTCTAGGAGAGATTTACTGTGACCAATTTTTCTATTATGGAAAATTGTGTTACTGCAACAATGCAGAAACAATAACACCGATGAATGGAACAACCTGTGCAGACAAGAATGAGTGCAGTGTGGATAATGGCGGATGTGAACACACCTGTATTAACAATAACGGTATGGCATAACTTAGCCCTAGTGATGTCTGGTCTGAATGCCATGGACTAAATACCATGACTGAAATGTCACGGACTTATCCTTGGGGTTTTGGGGTGGGGAGAGCACTTTATTTGTTGGGGATTTGGGCGATAACATTTTGGCTTTAATAATTATATTTCATAAACAGTACTTAAAACGAAACCAGCCTGCCAAGAGCAGAATTTTTTTCGAAAGTTCCTAACAGTCCTTGCAGTAGCTTTATCCTATTATCACTTTGTCTCAAACCAGTTAGGAGAATGAGATATTAATGGTCACGCTCTCATGCATTTCAGTCATACGAAACAGAATGGGTCTCCCATTTGACCATAAGATTGTGTCATACGCATAATTTCTCCGATATTCAATATTTTTAGGAGGCAGAACATGCAGCTGTAGACCTGGATACACCCTACAGCTTGACGGTAAGAGTTGTCGGGATATTGATGAGTGCCGATCACAGTCTAACCTTAATGGTGGATGTTCTGATATCTGTGTCAATACTCAAGGAGGGTACTACTGTGCATGCCCTGCAGAAAAACAGCGAAGTGTTTCTAGGCATCCGGATGTTGGCCGTTGTGCTGCTAACAAAGGTGCGTATCTCCAGTGTGTAACCTAAGCTCAGAAGGACTGGGCAAAGTTTTTTAACCATGCTAAAGCCCCAACAGGCATGAAAGAAAGCTTTATAATCAGACAATAGAGATTTTACATGTACCATCATACCTGTTACTGGAACCTGTCCATAGTTTGCGTTTAAAAGGGAGTTGTCCTCCTTTAGCACAACAGTGGACAACTGCATAATAACTAATTAAGATCTTCGAGGAATGCCTATACAATATTTTCAGCAGTTGAAAACCTGTGTAGAATTTAGTTATTCGGGATGGATCCACACAAAACTATTCGTAAAATCCTGTCAAAATGTCCTAACAACAACTGAAGCCCATACATACGCACCGAATAAGATTAACATTTAGCTCAGTGAATGATGTTCGTCTGATAACTTATTGAGTTATCCCCTGTTGTCGAATGATGAATTTTCAAACTTTTCATGTACTAATGCACAAGTAAAGTAATCCTTCCTAACATACTAGTCCGCTTCCCAACCACAACCTCTAATCACAATGTTTGCTGTTCTTATTTTCGGATTACTGACGCAATATATTATATTGTTTTTATTAACAGTCACATACATGTACCACAACTTACTGGACCCAAATATGCAGATAAATTGTAACTGTTTTCTATTGTAGGAGGTAGATGTGAGTACACCACTAACTTCCTATATGTATGCAGTTGTCATTTATCTGACGGTACAGCGGTCACTATGAACAGCACAGGCTGCGGTGACAGAAATGAATGTTTGAACGACAACGGTGGGTGTGCGCATCGATGCGTAAACACTGCCAGTGGGTTCAACTGTGAATGTTTCAGCCCTGATGACAGTGCTGAATCGAAGGGATGGCCGTATCCTGTATACACTCTAAGTAACAACACCTATGACTGTCTTGATGTTAATGAATGTGAAGGGGGCACCGTTTGTACAGATGCCGGGAAAGAGTGTATTAATAGACCAGGCTACTATAGCTGTATAACCAAACCAGGATCTCTTGCCAAATCAGGAATTATCCACTCTGCAGCTACAGGTAAATATTGGAACATACTACCTACAACATGGGCAGGCATGTATTGAATAAATAACTTGAGAAACAGAGAAACAAGGTATTTATTCAATACATTCCTGACCATGCCCTACAGGATGAAAAGATGGCCAAATTTACAAGCAAACTTAATATTGCGACCTGGCTCAGATTGGTCAAATTCACAGGTTTTAATATTTGCAAACTTTGATTTTTGCAAATACTATATATAAAGCTATCATTGAGAGGTTTTTAGAAAAATAATAAGCAGAATCTGAAATTAGCTGAGTCGCCATTAGCGAAATAGCAAAAGTTGAAATCCGATGCAAATTTTACAAACTCGCTTCTGAAGGCATCGGTACATTGATAGTCAAGAATCGTTTTTTCTCAATTTGGCCTGACGGTGGTATATCTTCGTTGATTTTCCTATTCTGACCAGAGTTTGTCCAACAGTAGGGCAGAGAGTAACAATCATTACACTATATCCGGGAGGTAGAAATGCGCTACGCATTGTATAAGTGACAAGCTGATCGGAGTTATGAGTACTACTGGTCTGCATGTTTGCATGTTACTTCACAGCAATTGTGTGACTTTGTTATAGGGTCAGCTCAGATAAGCGCTACTTCAGCTCTTACATACGGTCTAATGGCAGCTGCATTTATAGTGGTGATAGTTGTGATTATTGTATTGGGAGTTATGTTCTCCAGAAGAACTCCTCGCAAAGATCTCGAGTCGGCATTGATACCCCATACTGACAGTTAAAAAACACAAGAAAAACACGCTATATTTTCTCACTCAATTGCTCAAAGTTTTTTATAAGAATTCTTGCAAATCAGAATATTGTTCTCAACAACACAGCAAGTTGAGCTCAAGCATCGCTTTGATAATGAAGCTTTACATCATTCAGTTAAAGGCCAGACTGACCGTGTCTATATTTATGATATATTTCTTACTATTAATGTATGGATACTCAGAATAAAGTAGTTTTGGGAGGTACTTCTATCCTACATATATACGATATTATGTGATAATTAACTTGATACTATATGAATTATTTTTACCGGTTCATACATCATAGGCAATGTAGTCAAATGAATAAAAGCTCGTTTGTTTGCCAGGAATAGCATAATAAAACCTGATGAACAATGGATTTTTATGGAATTCCTCTATCACCGTTTGCTATCACATCAGACTGTACATCCCAACCCCCCTATCTGTAAAACTGTTTGCATCTACTGCCTAAGTTGTCCTCATTTTCACAGGCAGTGCATAACTCCCATTGCGTAGTTTGACAATTCAATTTATCTCATTGCAAAAATACATAAAATTCAAATAACATTGGAATACAACTGCCATGAAAGCGTATACAATCAAAGAATTCTGAATGGGTAGCAGCGGTGCTAACAATACTAAAACTAAACGCTTAAGTTATTCTGTATATATACTCTGAAGCTTACTGGATTTATCCGGGAGTACTCCTTTGTTTTATTAACGACTGCAAACTTTTTAGAATAGCCCTCCCCCCCTCCAGTGCAAAATGTTGCTACTGATATTGTAATGGAAAAATCATTGACTTTTGGGGATAGGAAGGTATCTGGCCGTCTGGCTGTGGTGACTAATCGTTTACTAGTTTTCACTGGTCACATAGGGTCTTCAATCATGACACTGTTACAAAAAGATTTTCCAATTTTATTAATTTGTCAACATCAAAGGAGAGATAACAACCTCACATGACAAAAGATTAATGCACCATTGCACTCTGTAAATCGTGTAATTGGCAGTTACGATTTCTCTAATAATTGTAACACGATCAGCTTTGACCTTGCTCAAGAAGAATGGGATGATAGTACATTCTGTGTAGTGTACATAGCGGCACCTAGTACATACGCTGTCATTATACATATCAGAGTTAATCAGACAAGTAAAACACTGATAACACAATGTCTGCAGTCAGAGTGAGTATTATTTAGGGTAGCATCATTTGTATTATCATCAAACTAGCACATGATTGCATTTCTATGATCCACTCAATTCCCTGCACAATATTCTACACTTCTTTTGAGATGATAAGACTATTCGAGATCCTATGTTTTGTAAACAGCCAACAATCAGCCAGTAGATATGCTCGGCTTGTCAGTGTTGCGCACATAGGGGTATAGTATATTTGAGCAACAATAGAGCGGATGTTCAGTTAATCATGTATATGTACTTGGTACCCTAGGATAAATGCATTTGGAAGAACTTACCAATAACACATATCTGACTTAACAGACAGGACTGTAAAAACGCTTGTAATATAGGCGGGTAGGCTTGAGTGTTAATTTTTTGTAGATATATCTTGTCTGCTGCATATATTTAGCCATAAATGTACCTGCGATTGCACTGATACTTTACTTACACCTACATTTTGTACAATGTAGGTGGTGGGTAGTTTCAGGGATCAATCCCCTGTGAAAGCAGTGTACTTGATAATTATCCAAGTTTAATGAATGTGTGTGATCAGTGAGTTTGATGTTGTTTGTTTCTGTGTAAACCAGTTCAGCGACACAGATAGGACTAGGTAGGAACTAAAGTAATGTAGCTTCCACTAAAGTTTTAGACTTATGCATCTCAAAATTTGAGAATGCATCTCAATATTTGATAATGCATCTCAAAATTAGAGAATGCATATTATTTTTTGCAAAGTGTGCGGCATTCATATTCAGTCATCACAAATATTCCTCAATTTTACAACAGGTATACAGTTTTGCAGAAATGGGCTCATCAGTGGACCGGCGCTGTGGTTTTGGGAATTTGAAGGGTGTTCACTGTCTACAAAGAGCTGGTAATCTTCTAGTCTACTCATTGGTGCTCGGTTTAATCTTCCTCGGAGTGACCGCCTCCTACAGTTACATGAGCGCAGTGCAAACCACCACATCGACTGTGTTCTCATTCAGTGCCACAGACATCGGCATTTGGTACGCTGCGTTTGAAGTTGGCAGTGTTCTAGCTAATATTGGTGCATCTTATTTTCTAACCCACAAACATATACCAAATGTAAGTAGACTTTTACAGTTCAGTATCTTACACTTTTGAGCCCTCAACAATCCAGTATTAATAGTAACGGGATGGATGGCTTTTCAGTTACTACTTATACTTGATTTAGTAACTCAACTTTCTTTCTTTTTTCTTTTTTTTCGGCACCTTGTTAAATTTTGTTTTTGTAAAAATGATAAAGTTGCCAATAAAGTTTTCAATAGGAATATTTAATTCAATTCACAGGCGGCAAACAGTCAATTACAACACAACCCACCCTCCCTTCCAAGAACCATAAACGTTCAGATGGGGGTTTGT